>Ga0180437_10004138_pt1 | contig 20909 bp, 12 predicted proteins | sample SS_ome_4_FD_132410 | JGI IMG/M metagenome (GOLD analysis project Ga0180437, IMG submission 132410) | Hypersaline lake sediment archaeal communities from the Salton Sea, California, USA - SS_3_D_1 metaG | ecosystem: Environmental > Aquatic > Non-marine Saline and Alkaline > Hypersaline >... | reverse complement strand
TAGCCGAAGAACACGCGCAGGCAGGGGGACAACTGGTAGCCGACCTCGGCCCCGAAGTGCGGAATCACCACGAACTCGTCGCGTGTATAGACTCCGATGTTCGTGGGCAGGGCCAGCAGCCCGCCCTGGTAAGCGACCGGGTCCTGGCCGGGAACCGTGACGATGGTTTTCCCGTCGATCAGCACGCGCTGGTGATTGTTGCCCATGGCCACCTTGGCCAAGAACTCGAAGTACAAGTAGCCCTTGTTGATCCGCCCGATCAGCCCGATCTCGCCGCCGTTGAAGCGGTTGACCGTCTCGAAGCGCTCGTTGATCTCGAAGGCCGTGCCGACTTGGGCCTGCGTGCCGGTGCCGGTGACCACCTCGATCTCGCGGATGCCCAGGTTGTCGCTCATACGGTAATGGCGGTATCCGGCGATGAGGTCCAGGCACACGGAGGTTCCGCAGCAGCAGGCCGGCGTGCAGGTCGAGCCGCAGCCGCAACCGTCGTCGAACCACGTGCCGGTTTCCTCCCCCTGGCCGCGCAGGACCGTGCCGCCGTCGGTCGAGCACGAGTCGTCGCAGCCGGGGTCGCAGGTCCCGCACCTGCTGTAGCAAAAGAGCGTGCGGCGCAGACGGGTCCCCGTCGACTGAAAGTAGTGCGTGTTGCGGGCGCCGAACTCGCCCAAGGCCCGGCCGGGATAGGCGATCAATAGCGAGCCGTGGATCTGATTGACCACGTCGAAGTAGGGCCGGGCGAGCACCGGATCACCGGTCGAGCGAATCACGATGCTGGTCGGCTGCAAGCCGAGGTCGAAGTACTCGACGTCCCAGCCGAGGTTGCGACACGGATCGAACCAGTACCCCAGGCGAATCCGGAAGCTCGAACGGCCACGGTTGGCGACCCGGGTGTTGCCGAACAGTATTGCGGTCGTCGGATCGTCGAGGGTGCCTCCGCCGCGGGGGTCTGTCGACGTGGTCAACAGGGCCGGCAAGCGGCTGCCCTTGGTCCACCACTGGAGGAATTCCGCCCGCATCCAGTAGCCGCCCACCGTGCCGCAATCGTCGCAGACCGACGCGGGATCGCCATCGCAGAAGACCGTCTCGTCGAAGTCGCCTTCGAGCGGCTCCTCGCTTTCGGGGACCAGCTCGTCGTGGTCTTTGAGCAGGTCGAGCGTTCCCGGCTCGTGGTCTTCGATGCCGGGCGGGATGGGCTCGGGCCGGGGGATGGGCTCCAGCGGCTCGGCCAGCTCCGGTGGGGCCGGAACCAGCTCGTCGATCTTCGGGGCGGCCGGGACCAGCTCGTCGATCTCCGGGGCGACCGGGATCGGCTCGTCCTGCCCCCACACCAGACCGGGCCCGAACAGACCCGCCATCACCAAGATTACCACGATCGGGCCGAGGCTCGGCCTCTTCACGCCCCATGTAGCCATGGTCGATCCCCCCAAGGTATCGGTCGTAACGGTTTTGGGAAGTTGCGCGGTTAGAGAATCCGTAACGATTGCGCCACATATACCGAATCGGCTGAATCTTCCGGCAGCATTAGTCATGCTGCCCCAGACCGCGGCCTATGGGCTGAAATTGCGCGTTCCACGGCCCCTTTTCTGAAAAACAGGGAGGTTTGGGGAAACAGGGAAGCAAGTGGCCCTCCAGGCAACGCACAACCTCTATTCCGATCAGGCCGCCCGTGCTTGCCCCCGATTCCGCGTGGCTCTTAGAATGAAAGGTTCCGCGCAGAGCGGTTCCCGATCACCCTTCACCCGCCGCCCGGGGTCCATGGCTGCTTCCGATATCCTTATTAAGGGGGCTCGCGAGCATAACCTCCAGGACGTGGAGGTCCTGCTGCCGCGGAACCGGCTGATCTGCCTGACCGGGGTGAGCGGCTCCGGGAAGAGTTCGCTGGCCTTCGATACCCTCTATGCCGAGGGCCAGCGGCGCTACGTCGAGAGCCTTTCGAGCTTCGCCCGGCAGTTTCTCGGGCAGATGCCCAAGCCCGACGTGGATCTGATCGCCGGGATCAGCCCGTCGATCTCGATTTCCCAGAAAACGGCCGGCCAGAACCCCCGCTCGACGGTGGGGACCATCACCGAAATCTACGATTACCTTCGGGTCCTTTACGCCCGGGTGGGAAAGGGACACTGCCCGCAGTGCAACCGGCCGATCACCGCCCAGACCCGGGAGCAGATCCTCCAACGGATCCTGGCTCTGCCCAAAGGCTCGCCGGTGCAAGTCCTCGCGCCGCTTATCCGCGGCCAGAAGGGCGAGTATCGCGACCTGTTCGAGGACCTCTTGAAGCAGGGGTTCGTCCGTGCGCGGGTCGACGGGGCCGTGGTCCGCTTGACCGACGACCTGCGCCTCGACCGCCAGATGCGCCACGACATCGAAGTGGTGGTCGATCGGCTGAAAGTCGAGCCGAACGCCCGGGCCCGCCTGGCCGAGGCCGTCGAGTTGGCGCTGAGGATGGGGGAGGGGAATCTGATCGTGGCGGTGGAGGATGCGTCGTCTGCTGATCGCGGTTCGTCCGTTGCGAAGCGGGCAAGCCGTGCTTCGGACATCGTGCTCTCGGCCCACTACGCCTGCACCCACTGCCACCTGAGCTTTGAGCCGCCCAGCCCGCAGCTCTTCAGCTTCAACAGCCCGCGGGGGATGTGTACCGAGTGCGACGGCCTGGGGCAGATCTACAGCTTCGACCCCGAGCGCCTGATCCCCAACCCCTCGAAGTCGTTCCAGCAGGGCTGCGTCGAGCTGGTCGGCAAGTGGCGCCAAATGGGCCGTTGGAAGCGGCACATCTACCGCGGCGTGGCCGAGATGCTCGAGCGCAAGCACGAGCTCGAACAGGGCACCGTGCTGGAAACCGCCTGGGAAGAACTCGACCCGGAGATCCAACACAGGCTCCTCTGGGGCACGGGCGAAGAGCACGTCACGTTCACTTGGCGGAGCGGCCCGTCGGGCTACAAATGGGGCGGCGCCTACGAGGGCATTATTCCCAAGCTGCTGGCCCAATACCGCAATACCCGAAGCCGCCTCCAGCGGCGCCAGCTCGAGAAGTACATGCGCGTGCTGCCCTGCGGCCGGTGCGAGGGCGAGCGGCTCAACGCCCAGGCCCGGGCGGTCACGCTCACCACCGCCTCGCCCCGTTTTGGTGACCAGCCCGAACGCTCGCTCCCGGAGGTCTGCGCACTGGCCGTCTCCGAGGCGCGGGAGTTCTTCGCCGAGCTGGCCCTGGATGAGACGGGCCGAGAGATCGCCGAAGAGGCGCTCAAGGAGATCCGCGGGCGACTGGGGTTCTTGAAGAACGTGGGGCTGGACTACTTGACCCTGGGGCGCAGCGCCCCGACCCTCTCGGGCGGCGAGCTGCAGCGGATTCGGCTGGCCGGGCAGATCGGCTGCGGGCTGGTCGGCGTGCTCTACATCCTCGACGAGCCGTCGATCGGGCTGCACGCCCGCGACAACGACCGGCTGCTTGAGACCCTGGCTCAGCTCCGCGACCAGGGCAACACGGTGGTGGTCGTCGAGCACGACGAGGACACGATGCGGGCGGCCGACCACCTCGTCGACTTCGGGCCCGGCCCGGGCGTGCGCGGCGGTCACGTGGTGGCCACCGGGCCGCTCGAAGCGATCATTGCGGAGCCGAAGAGCGTTACGGGGCAGTACGTTTCGGGCGAGCGGCGGATCGAGGTGCCGACCGCGCGACGAATGGCGGGGAAGAAGGAGTTAGGGGTCAGGGGGGAGGGGTTAGGGGTTAGGAGTCAGGAGTCAGGAGTCAGGAATCAGAGGTCAGGGAGGAAGAGCAGCGAGGAGTCGCAAAGCCCACGGACTGCTGTCCGTGGGGCCGCCATCCGTGGGGCCGCGGTTGATGCGGCTGCTGCCAAGATTCCTCCCGGCACCCACTGGCTCCGCGTGGTCGGTGCCAGGCACAACAATCTCAAGGACATCGACGTCGAGTTCCCGCTGGGGACGCTGATTTGCGTGACCGGCGTGAGCGGCTCGGGCAAGAGCTCGCTGGTGGCCGACATCCTGGTCGAGGCCATGCGCCGGGACTTGAACGCCGGCCTGGGCCAGCCGGGCGATCACGACCGGATCGAGGGCCTTACGCACCTCGACAAGATGATCGCCATCGACCAGTCGCCCATTGGTCGGACCCCGCGAAGCAACCCGGCCACGTACATCAAGGTGTTCGACGAGATCCGCCGGCTCTACGCCCAGCTTCCCGAGTCGAAGGCCCGGGGCTACCAGCCCGGGCGGTTCAGCTTCAACGTGGCGGGCGGGCGGTGCGAGGCATGCGAGGGGAACGGCTCGAACCGGCTGGAGATGGACTTCCTGGCCGACGTTTGGGTCACCTGCCCCGTCTGCGAGGGGCACCGCTTCAATCGCGAGACGCTCCAGGTCCGCTACAAGGGCCGGTCGATCGCCAACGTCCTGGAGATGGACGTCCAGGAGGCGCTCGAACACTTCCAGAACATCCCCAAAGTGCGCCACAAGCTGCAAACGCTGCACGACGTGGGCCTCGACTACATGAAGCTCGGCCAGCCCTCGCCCACGCTCTCCGGCGGCGAGGCTCAGCGCGTGAAGCTCGCCCGCGAGCTGGTCAAACGGAGCACCGGGCAGACCTTTTACGTGCTCGACGAGCCGACCACCGGGCTGCACTTCGCCGACATCGAGATGCTTTTGAAGGTCCTGCACGGCTTCGTCGACGCCGGCAACACGGTCGTCGTGGTCGAGCACAACATGGAGGTCATCAAGACGGCCGATTGGCTCATCGACCTGGGGCCCGAGGGGGGCGAGGCCGGCGGCCGGGTGGTGGCCGCGGGCACGCCCGAGGACGTGGCCCGCGATCCGCGGTCGTACACCGGGCAGGTGCTCGGCGGGGTGCTGGACGGGCGGGGCGGTGGGAACGTTGAGGGTGATTACCCCTCACCCAGGCCCTCTCCCAGAGGGAGAGGGAGTACGAAACGAAAGCCCCGGGCCGAGCTGGCCAAGGCGATCAAGGTCCGCGGCGCCCAGCAGCACAACTTAAAGCACATCGACGTCGACGTGCCGCGCGATCGGCTCACGGTCTGCTGCGGCCCGAGCGGCTCGGGCAAGAGTTCTTTGGCCATGGACACGATCTACGCCGAGGGGCAGCGGCGGTACGTCGAGAGCCTCTCGGCCTACGCGCGGCAGTTCGTCGGCCAAATGCAGAAGCCCAAGCTCGAACACATCGAGGGGCTTTCGCCGGCCATCGCCATCGAGCAGAAGGCCACGGGGCAGACACCCCGAAGCACAGTGGGCACCGTGACCGAGATCTACGATTATCTCCGCGTGCTGATGGCCCGGCTCGGCCAGCCCTATTGCCCTGACTGCGACGTGCCCATCGGCACCCAGAGCGCCGACGAGATCATCGCCAAGCTGATGGACCGGCCGGCCGGCACGAAGCTGCACGTGATGGCCCCGCTCGAAATCCGGGTGGGCGAGCAGTACGAAACGCTGTGGGACGAGATCCGCAGCTCGGGCTACGTGCGCGTGCGGATCGACGGGCAGACGTACGCCGTAGACGACGTTCCCGCGATCGACCGGCGGCGGCGGCACCGGGTCGAGGTGGTGGTCGATCGGGTCACCGTGCGCGACGACGCCCGAAGCCGCATCGCCGGCAGCGTGGAGAACGCCCTGGCCCTGGGGCGCGGCGTGATGCACGTGGCGCGGCCGAACGACGACGTGCCCGAGCCGCGGTGGCCGGTCGAAGTGCACAGCCAGCACTTCGCCTGCGACGGGTGCGGGCGGAGCTTCGAGCCCTTGACGCCGCACCACTTCTCGTTCAACAGCCCGCTGGGGTGGTGCCCGTCGTGCGAGGGGCTGGGCACCCAGACCGGCACCAACCCGGCCGCCCTGTTGCACGATCCGAAGCTCACCCTGTCCGAAGGGGCGATCGCCCTCTGGCCAGAAAAGGGGTCGGGAGTCTTTGTTACAGAAAAAGGACTCCCGACCCCTTTTCCGGCGATGCTCGCCGCGATGTCCCGGGAAACGGGCATCCCCACCGACGTCCCGTTCGACCAGCTTGGGGCCAAGCACCGCCGGCTGATCATGCACGGGACCGGCGAGGAGTGGTTCGAGGTGCTCGACGATGCATCGCGCCCGCTGTTCCGCTTCCAATACAAGGGCCTCTACCCCACGCTGGACGAAGCGGCCCGCACGTCGCCGGCGCTCCGCGGCAAGCTGGAGCACCTGGTCGACGAGGTCGAATGCTCAGTGTGTGGTGGGAGCCGGCTGCGCGCCGCCGCCGCCGCGGTCCGACTGCGAGGGCGAACGATCGATGAGTACGGCCGGCTGCCGCTCTCGAAGCTGCTCGCGGACCTCGTCGCTTGGGAGCCGAGCCGCACCGAACAGCAGGTGGCTGGCGAGCTGCTGCGGGAGATCGTCAGCCGCACGCGGTTCCTGGTCGACGTTGGGCTGGAGTACTTGACCCTATCGCGGCCCGCCCCCACGCTTTCCGGCGGCGAGATGCAGCGGATCCGGCTGGCGGCCCAGGTGGGCAGCGGGCTGTGTGGCGTCCTCTACGTGCTCGACGAGCCCACCATCGGCCTGCACCCCCGCGACAACCGCCGGCTGCTCGACGCCCTACGCAAGCTCCGCGACCTGGGCAACACGCTCTTGTTGGTCGAGCACGACCGGGAGGTGGTCCAGAGCGCCGACCAGCTCCTCGACTTCGGGCCCGCCGCCGGGCGCCACGGCGGACAGATCGTCGCCCGGGGCACGCCTAAGCAGATCAGCCGCCGGCGCAGCTCGGTCACCGGGCCGTATCTCGCAGGCAAGAAGGCGATTCCGGTGCCGACGAACCGGCGGATGGCGGGGAGTCAGGGGTCAGGGGTCAGGAGTCAGGAATCAGCAGCGAAGAAGAAACGCAGGGAGAGTGGTTCCCAAAGCCCACGGACTGCCGTCCGTGGGGTTGGCACAGGAGCGCACGGCACACGGAGTGTTCCTGCTGCGGTTCCCCCCGGCGGCGGTTGGCTCGAGGTGATCGGGGCGCGGCACAACAACCTGAAGAACGTCGACGTCCGCTTCCCGCTGGGCACGCTCACCGTAGTGACCGGCACGAGCGGCAGCGGCAAGAGTTCGCTGGTGGACGACGTGCTCTACGAGTCGCTTTCGCGCCTGCTGCACCGGGCCAAGGCCCATCCGGGCGTACACGACGAGATCCGCGGCGTCGAGCTGGTCAACAAGGTGATCCGCGTCGATCAGCAACCGCTGGGGCAAACACCCACGTCGAACCCGGCCACGTTCACCGGCGTGTTCGAGCTGATTCGGGCCCTCTACGCCCAATTGCCCGAGGCTAAGCTGCGGGGCTACACGCCGCGGCGGTTCAGCTTCAACGTGGCCGGAGGGCGGTGTGAAAAGTGCGAGGGCAACGGCCAGCTCAAGATCGAGATGCACTTCCTGCCCGACGTGTGGGTCGAGTGCGACATCTGCCGCGGCCGGCGCTACAACCCGGAGACGCTCGCCGTGCGCTACCACGGCCGGTCGATCGCCGACGTGCTCGACATGCCGTGCGGCGAGGCGGTCACGCTGTTCGAGAACATCCCCAAGATCCGCCGCATCTTGCAGACGCTCTGTGACGTGGGGCTCGATTACCTGACTTTGGGCCAGCCCGCCCCCACGCTGTCCGGCGGCGAGGCCCAGCGGGTGAAGATGGCCGCCGAGCTGTCGCGGCCCGACACGGGGCGAACGCTCTATCTGCTCGATGAGCCCACGACCGGGCTGCACTTCGAGGACCTGGCGAAGCTGCTCGACGTGCTCAATCGGCTCGTGGACCTGGGCAACACGGTGGTGGTGATCGAGCACAACCTCGACGTCATCAAGACGGCCGACTGGGTGATCGACCTGGGGCCCGAGGCGGGCGACGAGGGGGGATACGTCGTCACCGCCGGCACGCCCGAGGACGTCGTGGCCCATGCGCGGCGGTACAAGCGGACGCCGAAGCGTAAGCGGTGGTCACCCCATAAAGCCGCGACCGGTGGTCGCGCTCTTGGCGCAGCGACGGAGGGGAAAAGGGGACTGTCCCCTGAAGAAAAGGGGACAGTCCCCTTTTCCCCGCAAGCGGCTTCGGGGGTGATCCGGAGCTACACCGGTGAGGTGCTCGGGCCGGTGCTGGCGGCCGGGCCGCGGAAGAAGCGCCGGATGTACGACTTCGCCGCCGCCGAGGAGAAGCGGCCCGGCGACGTGGACATCACCCAGGTGGGGCGCGAGGCCAAGATGCCCTGGGAGATCGACGGGCGCCGGTGGCACTGCGTCGAGCGGACCGGGCGCAGGGGCGGTCCCTGCCACTGGGACGGCCGCGTGCTGAGCGAGGTGATCGACCGCATCCAGGAGCGTGAGGAGCTGTTCAGCCCGACCGACTGGAACAATCGCACCATCGTCGAGATCCGGGCGGCGAAGAAGTCCGACGGCTGGTTCTTCCACGCCATCACCGGCGAGGAGTGGCTGCTGAAGATGAAGTTCCGCATGGCGAAGAACACGTTCAAGCGGGAGGAGCTCATCGAGCGCCTGTCGCTCAAGCCGCTCAACGACGTGCCCGACCTGCCGCTCTACGGGACCGAGCCCCGGGTGCGCGCGAAGAACCTCCGCGGGCCTTGGCAGGAGGTCGAGCTGCGGGTCTACAGCTACGAGGAGATCGACCGGCCGGAGTTCTGGGAGTTCGTCGACCAAGCGGTCGAGGGGTTCGCCCGGTTCAGCCAACGGGTACAGCAGGACGCCAAGGCCATCCTCCAGCCGTGGAAGCAATTGGGGCGAAAGTGGCACTTCGCCCGGCGGGGCTTCCGGCCCGGCGAGAAGATACTCTGGGAGACCGAGGTGCTCGAAGAGCTGGTCGAGCTACTGGCCGAGACCGCCCCGCAGGCACAGATTCTCTGGAACAACAAGCAGGTGGTGCCGCTCTACGTGCCCGAGCAGCGCGACGCCTGGGCGGCCGTGCAAACGAAGAAGACCGACGCGGTGTACCTCTCGCTCACCGGCCCGAAGAACCGCTTCCCGCTGGGGCGTGTGCGGGGGCTTGGCTGCGCCCGGAAGGTCGACGGCGACCGGCCCGAATGCGACGTGGTGCGCCTGAAGTTCCGCACGATGGACGACCTGTCGCGGGGCGATTTGGCGGGGTTCTTGAAGGAGCACTTGGCGGCGGTAAAAGACAATGGCTGACCCCTTAGTCCCCCCCCGACTCCTCTTCCGCTTCGCCGCACCTTGTGTGCGCTGCGATCCGCTGTGGACGGGCAAGGGGGCCGAGCTTGACGAAACGTACCGATTGCCGAGCTTCGCGGGACTCGAAGGGAAGCGGACCTGGGCCGACGTGCGGGCCGGGTGGAGCGAGGCGGGGTTGGCGTTCGTCGTCGAGGTCCGTGGAAAAAAACAGGCCCCCTGGTGCCGGCCCAACCGGGTCGAGGACAGCGACGGCGTGCAATTGTTGATCGATACCCGCGACGTGCACAACGTCCACCGGGCCGGGCGGTTTTGCCATCGGTTTGTGTTCCTGGCGCGCGGGTCGGGCGGCCGCATGGAGAAGCCGCTGGCCGCGTGGCTGCCGATCAACCGTGCCCGGGAACACCCCCGGCCCGTGCGCGAAGGTGCCTTGAAGGCCGTAAGCCGCGTTCGGGCCGACGGCTATCGCCTGGGGTGTTTCATCCCGGCCGAGGCCCTGACCGGCTTCGACCCCGACGAGCACCCGCGCCTGGGCTTCACCTACGCCGTGGCCGACCGCGAGCTGGGCGAGCAGACGTTCACCGTCGGCACGCCCATGCCGTACCTCGAGGACCCGAGCTTGTGGGCCACGTTGGAACTGGTCAGCCAGGAGGGGTGAAGCCGCTTGCGGCTTCGCAGCAACCGTAACAGAGCGCGAATCACCATGAGCGAAATCGCCGCCGAGCGAACCACTAACGCCGACGTCGCCCTCGTCGGCGCCGGGCCAATTGGGATCGAGCTGGCCGTGGCCTTGAAGCGGGCCGGGCTCGATTACGTCCATTTCGAGGCTCGGCAGATCGGACACACCATTTCCTGCTGGCCGCCCGAGACGCACTTCTTCAGCTCGCCCGAGCGGATCGCCATCGCGGGCGTGCCGATCCAAACGGCCGACCAGCGCCATCCCACGGGCGAAGAGTACCTGGCCTACCTGCGGAGCGTCGTGCTCCAGTTCGACCTCGAGATCAACACTTACGAGCGGGTGCTGACGCTCGCGCCAAGCGGCGGCGGCTTCCGGCTGCGGACCGCCACCCGTCGCGGCGAGCGGACCTGGCACTGCCGACGCGTGGTGCTGGCCACGGGCGGGCTGGCCGGGCCGCGGCGCCTGGGCATCCCCGGCGAGGACCTGGCGCACGTGGCCCACACGTTTCGCGGTCCGCATATGTACTTCCGTCGGCGCCTGTTGGTCGTGGGCGGGCGAAACTCGGCGGTCGAGGCGGCCCTGCGCTGCTGGCACACGGCGGCCGACGTGACCGTGAGCTACCGCCGCCGCGAGTTCGACGCGGAAATCGTCAAGCCGCACATCCTCAAGGAGTTCGCCATGCGGGTCCGCGACGGGCAGATCGCGGTGCTGCCGGGCACGGTGCCGGTGGAGATCACGCCCGAGGCCGTGCTGCTCGCCCCGGCCGACGCGGAGGGCCGCCCCGCCGACGGCCCCCGCCACAGCCAACCGGCCGACTTCGTGCTCCTGTGTACCGGGTTCGAGGCCGACCTATCGCTCATGGAGCAGGCGGGCGTCGAGCTGTTGGGCGAGGAGCGGGCCCCGGTGTTTTCACGCCAGACCATGGAGACGAACGTGCCGGGGCTCTACGTCGTGGGGACGGCCGTCGGCGGCAGCCAGCGCCAATTCAAGGTCTTCATCGAGAACTCCCACCGGCACGTGGCCAAGGTCGTGGCGGCGCTCACCGGCGAGGTCTCCGCCGGCGAGCCCGATTCGCCCGCTTCGCCGCCGGGCCGGGTCGAGGAGCTTTCCGAGGAGTGGTAGACCGTGGAGCCGTTAGTGGCTGTCCCGAGAGTGTTTGTAGTGACCCGATTCATCGGGTCTTGTTGCGGAAAGGGGGTCTTTGACGGGGTCGGGACCGCATGAATGCGGTCTTTGACCGGGTTGGGACCGCATGAATGCGGTCACTACGAACTTCTCGGACGGCCTTTTACAGCGGCCGGATCACCCCTAGCGCCTGCCCCACTTCGACGGCCTCATCTTCGCCGACGAGCTTCTCGGCCAGCACGCCGTCGTCGGGGGCCGAGAGATCGACGGTCGCCGGGCCGGCCAGGATCTCCACGACCGGCTCGCCCGCCTCGACCCGTTGACCCCGCCGAACGAGCCACACGCTCAGGCGGATCGGCACGTCGTCGAGCCCCAGGTCGGGAACTACGATCTGCCGCCGTTGCCCACCCACCACACCATTCATCATTCAGCACTCATTATTCATCCTTCAACTCGTTCCTCCCTCACCATCTCCCGTGCATGGTAGCTCGACCGCACGAACGGCCCCGCCGCCACGCGGGTGTAGCCGATCTGCCAGGCGGCGCGGCCGAGCCGGTCGAACTCGTCGGGCGGCACGTAGCGGACGACCGGCGTCTGGGCCGGCGAGGGCTGGAGGTATTGCCCCAGCGTGAGCATCCGGCAGCCGGCCTCGTGCAGGTCGGCCAGCGTGTCTAATAGCTCCTCGACCGTTTCGCCCAACCCGAGCATCAGCCCGGTCTTCAGCCGGATCTTCGCGTTTCCCCGCCGCACCCGGCGAAACATTTCGAGCGTCCAGCGGTAGTTCGACTTCGGGCTCCGTACGCTAGGATAGAGACGAGGGACCGTCTCGGTGTTGTGGTTGAAGACCTCCGGAGCCGCGGCGATCAACAGGTCGACCGCGGCGGCGTTGCCCACGAAGTCGGAAGGGAGCACCTCGACCGTGGCCCCGGGACACGCCGCGCGCACCGCGGCCACGGTCCGGCAGAAGTGCTCGGCACCGCCATCGGGCAGATCGTCGCGCGTCACGCAGGTAATCACCACGTGCCTAAGCCCCAGCTTCCGGGCGGCGGCGGCCACGCGCCGCGGCTCGTCCGGGTCGATCGGCTCCGGCCTGCCGGTGGCCACGCTGCAAAACCGGCACCGCCGCGTGCAGACATCGCCTAGGATCATGAACGTGGCGGTCCGCTGGGAGTAGCACTCCATGCGGTTGGGGCAGCGGGCGTGGTCGCAGACGGTGTTCAGCGCCAGGGAGTCGATCAGCCGGGCCGTGAAGTGGTTGGCGTTGCCCTTGGGCACGTTCCGCTTCAGCCAGCGAGGCAGGCGCGGAGACGAGCTTCCGTCGGCGAGCGGTTCAGGATTCGTGCACATATCAACAGGCTCAATAGCCTCAATAGCCGCGGGGCGGCAGCCCGCGGATTACTGTGGATCAGTCGACGGATCATCCGACGTCCCAGCGGCTTCGGCGATCGACATCAACGCTTCGACGGCCGGCCCGACCCAGCCGGCTGCCCAGGTGTGGGGCACGATCACCTCGTTATTGTATGCGTGCCGGATACCCAATTGGCTCATGGTGTCGTGGGCCCAGCGGGTGTGGGTGTGCTCCCCCTGGTAGGACGAGCCGCCCCCGGGGCCGAACGACTTGTGTCCCAAGAGCGCGAACCGCGCCCGGTCGCGGAACGGCTCGGTCCGGCTGTTGAGCAGCCGGGCGGGCTGGTAGCGGCGGAAGTTCTCGACGGTCCCGGCCGCCTCGCGGATGCCCCAACGGTCCCAGTCCTCCTCTTTGAGCATCATGGGGCAGTCCCAGGCGGCCGCGTAGCCGAACACGTCCGGGTGGCGCAACAGCAGGGTAAACGCACCCCAGCCCGACTTGCTGAAACCCAGCAAGAGCCGCCCCTCCGGCTCCGCCACGGTCGGGTAGCGCCCGTCGACCAGCGGCAGCACCACGCACATCAGGTGGCTTTCGTGGCGCCGCCTCGGGTCGGTCGCGTGGTCCATGAACCAGGGGACCGTGTCGAAAGCCGGGGCCACGCAAATCAGGCCGTGGCGGTTGTGGACGTCGAGCTTCTTGACCTCTACCAGGCCATCGCCGTATCGGCCGCCGATGCCCGGCTCGACTGGCAGCACGTAGAGCACGCGGTATCGCCGGCCGCCGTCCGGTGAGAAGTCGTCGGGCAGCAGGACCTCGACCGCGTTGCGTCCGCCAAGGTAGGGGCTCGCGACCTGGAAGCGCCAGACGCCCTTCTCGGCGTCCCACTCCGGGCCGGCGATTTCGGCGGCGGCCTCCGCGCCCGCGGATGGATCCTCCGCCAGTGCGGGAAGTACACCCAACGCGGCCAGCAGCCAGACCGCCGTAGCCCAGCGGGCGCACCGGGCCGCCGTGTCTTTGGTGGAAGAGTCGCTCATGGTCTCCTTCGTAACACGCCAGCGCCCGAACGTCAATGCACCGCCCGCCGCCGCAGCACGAGCACCGTGTCGGCGATCCGGTCGTTGAGCTCAAGTGGTTGGTCGATCTCGTACCAGAAGTCGTACACGTCCGCCAACTCGAAGCGGGGCACCTTGGCCAGCAGCCGGCGGAACTGGGGCGCCGTGTAGCGGCGAAGTGAGAAGTCGTCACGCAGGCGCAGCACCCGTCCGTGGCTCCGCACCAGGAGGCTCACGCGCAGCCGTTCCAGGCGCCGGCGCCGGTCGGTCTCGAGGACACGCAGCGTGACGGTCACCCGGGTGCGTCCGTGCCGTTCGGTCCACCGCTCGCAGTCGTAGTCGTCGGCGTCCGGGGGCATCAAGTGCAGCCCGAGGATGTAAATGCCCCCGGGCCGCAGCGCCTCGGCCACGCACTCCAGGTGTCGCTGCGCCGCCGCTTCGCTGAGCAGGTGGCGGAAACTGTTCATGGTGCAGAAGGCGGCGTCGGCCGGTTGGTCCAGGCGAAAGTCGGCCATGTCGGCCTCGAAGAGTGTCGCCCGGAGCCCCCGGCGCTTAAGGCGCCTTCGCAGGTAGCGAAGCGCCGGCCGGCTTAGGTCGAAGCCCGTCAGGTCGTATCCCCGCGACGCCAGCTCGGCGACCAGCCGGCCCGTGCCGCAGGCCGGCTCGAGCAGTCGCCGGGCACGCGCCGGGCAATACTTCCGGCAGGCCGCCTCGATGAAGTCGGCCTCGGGCCGGGTCTCGCTTCGGAACGCGAGGTCGTAGTGCTGGGGGTAATCGTACCAGCTTGCCCGGATCGGGGAGGAGTTGGGCATTTCAGGGCAGGAGTCAGGATTCAGGGGTCAGGAATCAGGGGGCAAAAGCCCCGCCACTGCGTGGCGGGGCGATCGGGCAACGAAAAAGCGACCGGGCCTATTCTGTGCGAAGCACCCTTCGGGCAGTTCCGGCAAGACAAGCTAGGTCGCTTTTTCGTTGCCGCCGCGTCAATACAGCTTCTTCCCCTCCGTGGGGAACTGCGTGTGGTACCAGTCGCAGCCGTAGTTGCCGGTCTTGTAGGCCTCGATGTGGCCGTCGGCCCCCTGGTCCTCGGTCTTGGCCACCAGAGCCACGAGCTCCTCCCCGGTCATCGGCCGGAACGATCGCGCGACGGCGATGTCCTGGCGCAGGTTCTCGCGCGACTCGATGCCACAGACCAAGGCGGCGATGGGCAGCGAGAGCGTGTAGCGGCGGCACTGCTCGGCGGTCCAGCCCAGCTCGCGGGGAATCCGCCCGTTCTGCGACCCTAGCGACTTCATGGCCAAGGGCGCGATCTTCCGCCGGATCAGCTCGGGCAGCACCCGGTTCTGGAAGCTGCGGTAGTGCGGGTCGAGCACGTTTAGGGGCATTTGCACCGTGTCCCACTCGAAGGGCCGCTTGAGCATCCGCAGATGGTAATCGGGGTGCTTGTGCCCGGTGAAGCCGATGTAGCGGATCTTGCCGGCCTTGCGGGCTTCGAGGGCCGCTTTGAGCGAACCCTTTTCCTCGTCGAAAATCAGGTCCGCGTCGTCGCTCCACTGGGTGGCGTGGAACTGCCAAAGGTCGATCACGTCGGTCCTAAGGCGCCGTAGGCTGTCATCGAGGTGCTGCTTGGCCGTGGCGTAGTCGCGCCCACAGACCTTGGTCATCAGAAAGACCTTCTGCCTGCGCCCACCGTCGGCCAGGGCCTTGCCCATGATCTCCTCGGAGCCGCCCTGGTGGTAGTCCCAGCAGTTGTCGAAGAAGGTCAGTCCCTCGTCGATCGCCTCGTGCATGATGCGCACGGCCTCCGCCCGGTCCTCGACCGCCCCGATGTGCCAGCCGCCCAGGGCGATGATGGTGACCTTCTCGCCGGTCTTGCCCAACGGACGTTTGGGGATGCCGCCGGGGCCGGGCTCCTCGGCGGCCAGCACGCGGCCGCCCATCGCCAAGCCCGCCAACGCCGCCTGCAAGAACTCGCGCCGACTGGTGGTGTTCATGTTGGTCTCCCTGTGAATGGTTGTGCCCACATCGTAGCAGATGTCCCTGGGGGTTCAAGCGGAATCCCAGCGGGTTAGAGTCTCCGGTTGGGGCTTCCGCGCGCGGCGCGCGCAAGTTCGTAGCATGGGCCCCCGGCCCGTGTTTGTCGATGCACGGGCCAGGGGCCCATGCTACTTCTGTTGTGGCCGCGGGCCTGACGCACCACGCAGGCGGCTCGCCGCCGGCTCAAGCTTGTGTTAGACTGGCGACACTCCGGACATCTTGACATGCTGCAACGAAAGGGACAATCGATGCAACGATTCATCGCGGCACTGGCGGCACTGGGGCTCGGGCTGCCCGGGGCGGCCACCGCGGCGGAGAAGACCTACGACCTGGTGGTCTACGGCGGCACCTCGGCCGCGGTCACGGCCGCGGTCCAGGCCAAACGCATGGGCCGGTCGGCGATCGTCGTCGCCCCGGACAAGCACCTGGGCGGGCTCTCCAGCGGCGGGCTGGGGTGGACCGACACGGGACGCAAGGAGGTAATCGGCGGGCTGGCCCGGGAGTTCTACCACCGCGTGTGGCGCCATTACCAGAACGACGACGCCTGGCAATGGCAGCGGCGCGAGGAGTACGGCAACCGCGGTCAGGGGACCGCAGCCGTCGACGGCGACAAGCGGACCATGTGGATCTTCGAGCCGCACGTGGCCGAGGCCGTGTTCGACCGTCTGGTGGCCGAGCACGACGTGCCCGTGATGCGCGACGAGTGGCTCGACCGCGATCGGGGCGTCGAGAAAGAGGGCACGCGGATCGTGGCCGTCACCACATTGGCCGGAAATACCTACCGCGGCCGGGCATTCATCGACGCCACCTACGAGGGCGATCTGATGGCCGCCGCGGGCGTGAGCTACCACGTGGGGCGCGAGTCGACCGAGGTCTACGGCGAGCAGTACGCCGGCGTGCAGAAGGACGTGCGCCACCACAAGCACTACTTCGCCAAGCCGGTCTCGCCCTACGTGGTGCCCGACGACCCCAAGAGCGGGCTCCTGCCCCGGGTCTCGGCCGAGCCGCCCGGCGAAAACGGCCAGGGCGACCGCCGCGTGCAGGCGTACTGCTTCCGCATGTGTCTGACGAAGGTGCCGGAGAACCGGGTGCCGTTCGAGAAGCCCGAGGGCTACGACCCGCGCGAGTACGAGCTATTGGCCCGGGTGTTCGCGACCGGCTGGCGCGAGACGTTCGAGAAGTTCGACCCGATCCCCAACGCCAAGACCGACACGAACAACCACGGGCCGCTGAGCACCGACAACATCGGCTTCAATTACGACTATCCCGAGGCGAGCTACGCCCGGCGGCGCGAGATCGTCGCCGAGCACGAGCGGTACCAGAAGGGGCTGATGTACTACATCGCCAACGACCCCAAGGTGCCCGAGGAGGTCCGGCGCGAGATGGCCCGGTGGGGCCTGGCCAAGGACGAGTTTGAGGACAACGGCCACTGGCCGCACCAGATCTACGTGCGCGAGGCCCGGCGCATGCAGGGCCGCTACGTGATGACCGAGCACGACTGCCTGGGGCGCAAGGAGACGCCCGAGTCGGTCGGCATGGGCTCGTACACCATGGACTCGCACAACGTGCAGCGCTACGTTACGCCCGATGGCCACGTGCAAAACGAGGGCGACGTGGGCGTGCGCACCCCGCGCCCCTACCGCGTCTCCTACGGCTCGCTGGTGCCGAAGCGCGAGGAGTGTACGAACCTGCTCGTGCCGGTCTGCGTCTCCTCGTCGCATATCGCCTTCGGTTCGATCCGCATGGAGCCCGTCTTCATGATCCTCGGCCAATCCGCCGCCACGGCCGCGGTGATGGCGCTCGACGATGGCTTGGCCGTGCAGGACGTCGAGTACGCCAAGCTACGCGAACGGCTCGTGGGCGACGGGCAGGTGGTGGAGTGGAAGAAGCCGGAGCGGCGGTGACTGCCTCGTCCGGCCGCACTAATCGCGACCTCCCGTGTACGTGCTAAGGGGGCGGTGGCGACTCCCCGGCTGCTGCCGGCGCGGCTTTGCCGGCCCTCCGTCGCCGCCGGAAGGTAAACCATAGCGCCGTTACGGCCACTGCGGCAGCACCACAGTACGCCCAGACTGGCACCGGACCGCGACCGGCTTGCCTGTGGGTCTTCTGGCTGCTCGTGGGAGGCACAAGTGACGTTAGCCAGTCGGGTGGGTCGGGGGCATCCGCGGAATCGAGCATCAGCTTCCACTCGCCGTCATTGAGCCGCTTGTCCGACCGGAACTCATAGTACGGGAGCACTGCCCCCCGACAAAGGACCTCGCCGTCCTTCGTCGGATAGAGTACGTACATGATCCGAGGCCGGCCGATTCCCACTTCGAGATACTCCCCCACGTTTGGACTGTAAACCACGTCGATGACTTTCGGCACATCGTCGCGGGGAGTCTCGGACGCGTGGCCAATATGGAACATCAGAGGTGCGAGTGCCTCGCCATACTCCAGAATGAATCGATTGTCCTCTTGATCAAAGGGAGTACCGGCCAGCTCCTTTTCGGCCAAGGTGCAGAGACGGCCGGACAGATCGGCCAGCTCCCGCCAAAGCTGGTGTAGAGGTTCGGTGGTTGAGTGCGCCATCATGTCGTTGAAGCTGCTCTCATAGTCCTCTCCTCGCTGGATGTGATCAATGGCTGCCTTAGTCTTTGCTACTGCTTCGACGAGGAAATCGTGCTGCTTCGCGTGCTCTTCAACGTCACGAATCCCCATCACCTGTTCTAGCGTTCGATATGCCAAATACTCGCTGGCACTGCAAGTGTCCTCATCGTCCAGGCCTTCGCCGGCGGCCAATTTGGATTCCAGAATGCGCAAGAGATCCTGAAGTTCGGCAACAACGTAGAGCCTTCTGTCAAACCGTGCACTTGCTCGATTCATCAAGGTCCCGGTTCTGTGTGCCAAGGCCTTTAGCCGTCGAAAGAACTCTGGATTCGGCTCGACAAATCCGACGTGCTTGCACGACTCCATCAAACAAAGCCAGCAAAACGTCTGCTTCGACTGCAGCGTCCACGTATGGCGCAACTGCGCCCAGCCGGCGAGCGCGGTCTGGCAACTCTTGGCCCGCCAGGCATCGGTCGACATGAACGCGGGCGCTCCTTCGGGCGGCTCGTGGAGCAGCGATCCGACGCAGTCCAAGTAATCGAAGTACAGGCTCGACCCGACAAGCAGATCGGCGGACCGCTCGACCGTCTTGATGACCTTCTCCTTCTCAGGGTCGTCCAAAGCGCGCTTGGCATACGAGGAGCCGAGCGCAATACACACTTCGAGCCCCGAAGGAAACGGGCGGCTGAACGCGCCCGGATCGGTCGTACGCCCGAACAGGATCGCGTCCGGAGTACGGTAGGCCGAGACGATGCGAAACGACAAGGGGATCGGGCCGTCCGCGCTCTCGCTCGGATACCCGATTTGGTCGTTGATTTGCGGGCGGTGGCCCGTTCGCTCTGCCCTTTCTCTGAGCGATTGCCGCATCCTTTCGAGGTCCCCGGCAGCGAGATCCAGCTTGAGCACTCCCTGTACTTCGGCTGCGGCGCTCGTCAGGTCCCAGTCGTCCCGGTCGCCGAGCAGCTCGCGAAAGCAGTCGAAGAACGCGGCATACTGCTCCGTCCTGGGGTCGTCCTCGTCAAAACGTTCCCGAGATAGGCAACTGCCGAGCATGAGGATCGCCAACAGCTCCTCGTCCCGGTCGACCCGAAAGGGGATCGACTGGAGCCAGCTCACCGCTCGGAAGTACCGAGCGAGGCTCGCGATGTCGGCGTAGAACCCGCGCGGTATGTAACGGGAGTAGTCGATGGCGACCAGTTGAGGATCGTCTGCCTCGCCTAGCCACCCAGGCCGGTGAACGCCTGCGGCGCCCCGGATGCACGCGACTTGCTCCTCGACGATACCGGCAATCGACGGCGGGAGTTCTGGCGGGGAGTCGCCCAAGAGCCGGATTGCCGTCGCGACGACGATCTGGGCACGCCTCTTCGCGGCCGCGGCGAGTTGAGGGTTTCCCTCGACGTGCTGGTCGGCCGTGGCCAGGTTGTCCCAGATGAACCGCAAAATCTCCGGCAGCCTCACGCTGTTCGCGTTCTCCAGGCCCAAAATCGATTCCTGGAGGAGCACGTGGTAAGCATTGAGAATCGAGTCCGACGTGATGAAGACCGGCATGTCCGGATCGACGTAGGGCGAGAAGATCTGCCGGCAGCTCTGGTCGGTTATGATGACCTTCTGACGGCTCAGCAGCCCCCTTTCGACCGGCGAGGGACCCTTTGCGAACGCCTTTCGTTCCAGGCGGCAGACTTCGGTCGCGACAACTTGTGCAAGCACCACGGCCATAACCGGCAGGAGGACTCGAATGCGAGGCATCATTCGGTCTCCGCTTCGTGAGCTCGCCGAATCGGCGGTTTGCCTTGGGCGTCCTCGGTTGAACCGATCAGAGCATCGACCTAGAAGGATTCTCGAATTCCTCGTTATTGATGCGCGCTTGAAACGATTCATCGACCTCATTGGGGCATAGCAGGACGATGTTCATGATATCGGCCTGCGTGTCTTCGTCCAAAGTGGCCAGAACCGGCTCGACCAAGTCATCGCGCTCTTCTCGCGACTTCCCACGGAACCTTGAGTCCGTGATGCGGACCCTCAGCGACGCAGGGTTGTAACGGTATGCGTCTGCTGCTTCGAAATGCTGGCGCAGCACTTCCTCCACGTGACGGGATTCGTCGGTTCGCAGTTGTTCCCACTCGAGAGCGGCTGTCTTGTTGCTCATGACGTTTCTCCGTTGACCCAATCCATTGTGGCCTTGGCAAGTTTCAAGTATCCTCGCACCTCGCCCGTCGGCTTCTTGCCGGATTCGTATCGCAAGTCCGTGGACCATTCGAACCGGCGGAATCGCTTGACGAGGTCCAGTGGCATCGGACGGCCCAAGTTTCGGAGTTCTTCTTTCAGGTGTTCGGGGTAATGCATCTTGGCGCCGGCGCGCAATCGGTCAAACGCCTCCTGCCGATCGGGCTCGGGCGTCAGGTACATGACCAGCGATTTCAAGATGCACTCGACCGAGTAGCCGGCAAGGTACAGCGCATCAAGCGTGTAGCCGCGATTCAATAGAAACTCGGCAGTCGTGAACCGCTGCTCAGCGGCTCGTCGAAAATCCCGTGCTGTGAGCATTCGTCAGAACTCGGGCCTCAACTGCCTAACTACAATTATATGGCAAATTGCTGCGGATTCCAGGGGGCGAATCGGCCCGCGATTGGCTTCTGCGCCCCTACGCCTGCCCCGGCTGGTCCTCTTTGTCGAACGCCGCGTCGAAGGCGACCTGGCTGGGCTCGAAGTCGACGCGCTTGACGAACTCGCAGGCCTCCCGGGCGCCGTGCTCGCGGTCCATGCCGGAGTCTTCCCATTCGACCGAGAGCGGGCCGGTGTAGCCGGCGGCGTTTAGCGCGCGGATGATCTCCTCGAAGTTCACCCCGCCGCGGCCCAGCGAGCGGAAGTCCCAGCCGCGGCGCGGGTCGCCGAAGTTCAGGTGGCTGGCGAGGATGCCGGTCCGGCCATCGAGCGTGACGAT
>Ga0180437_10004137_pt1 | contig 20915 bp, 18 predicted proteins | sample SS_ome_4_FD_132410 | JGI IMG/M metagenome (GOLD analysis project Ga0180437, IMG submission 132410) | Hypersaline lake sediment archaeal communities from the Salton Sea, California, USA - SS_3_D_1 metaG | ecosystem: Environmental > Aquatic > Non-marine Saline and Alkaline > Hypersaline >... | reverse complement strand
TATGGAGCTACGTAGTTTAGGTTTTGCCGTTGAATTACTTAGCGAGGGGGAAAATGTCTCAATTTGATGGCGTTAATGGTATTCGAATAAGTCTTGCATCACCGGAACAAATTAAGAGCTGGTCTCACGGTGAAGTAACTAAAGCAGAGACGATAAATTACCGCACTTTGAAGCCAGAAAGAGATGGTCTATTTTGTGAAAGAATTTTCGGCCCTGTTAAAGATTTTGAATGCCATTGTGGCAAATATAAAAAGGCGAGGTATAAAGGAGTTACTTGTGATAAATGTGGGGTTGAAGTTGCTCATTCCAGCGTACGCCGGGAACGTACAGGGCATATAGAACTAGCAGCGCCAGTTACTCATATATGGTTTGTTAAGTTAGTGCCTAGTCGGCTTGGGCTACTTCTCGACCTATCTCCCCGAGACTTAGAGGGAATTATCTATTTTGCTCGCTATATCATTATTTCTACTGATGAGGAGGCCAAGCAGGAAAGACTTCGCCAACTTGAGGAAGAAATGGTTCGGAAAGTTACTGAGCAGGAGGAAAGTCTAGACAGCAAAATAGAAGAATTGGAGGCCAAGGGCCTGGAGGAAGAACTTAAGACGAAAGAGATAAACCAGCTTCGGACTAAATTTATAGAAAGCAAGGAAAGACTTACAGAAGAGCTAAAGGCAAGCGTTGCGGAAATAGAAACTCTTCAACCGTTAAAATTGCTTAGTGAAGAGGAATACCGGAAGCTTAAAGATAAATGTGGTGCTATTTTTGAAGCTGGCATGGGGGCTGAGGCTATTCTACAGATATTAAAGCAAATTGATATGGATGCTTTGCACCAGAAGCTTCTTGAGCAAATCCGTACGACCTCGGGAGGATACCATAAGAAGATCAGCCAACGGCTAATGTTAGTTGAATCTTTTAAGCTCAGTGGGAATAAGCCTGAATGGATGGTTTTAACCGTGCTTCCTGTATTACCTCCGGCGCTTCGTCCTATAGTTCAGTTAGATGGCGGTCGTTTTGTTATTAGCGACCTTAACGACCTCTATCGGAGGGTTATTAATCGTAACAACCGTCTCCGCCGTCTTATGAGGTTAGGTGCGCCGGGAATAATTATCCGAAATGAAAAGCGCATGTTGCAAGAAGCTGTCGATGCGCTTGTTGACAACGGGCGAAGAGGGCGTGTGGTTACCACTGGTAACAATCACGCTTTGAAATCCCTTTCTGACATCCTAAAGGGCAAGCAAGGGCGGTTTCGTCAGAATCTTCTCGGTAAGCGGGTAGACTACAGCGGTCGCTCGGTCATTGTTGTTGGTCCTAAGCTCAAACTTCATCAGTGTGGCTTGCCACGCTATGTTGCCTTAGAGCTATTTAAGCCTTCGGTTATGCATAAACTCATGAAGAGTGGGTATGCTAATAACCTGAAGAGTGCTCGGCGTCTGGTGGAAAGAGGTAGCCCTGAAGTTTGGGATGCACTTTATGAAGTAGTTAAGGAGCGTCCTGTAATGCTTAATCGCGCCCCCACATTACATCGGCTCAGCATTCAAGCCTTTGAGCCTGTGTTAATTGATGGAGATGCCTTTCAAATTCACCCCTTAACTTGTACTGCCTTTAATGCTGATTTCGATGGTGATCAGATGGCAGTTCATGTGCCGTTGTCCAAGACGGCGGTGAAAGAAGCTAGAGAATACATGCTCAGTCCTCATAATATGCTGCTGCCAAGTTGTGGTGAGCCTGTGACGGCACCTACCCTGGATATAGTTCTGGGCTGCTATTATCTTACTATCTCAAGGACTGGAGCCAGAGGGGAAGGGAAATTGTTCGGCAGTTTTGACGAGGTTAAGTTAGCTTATGAACTTGGCATTATTGAACTCGGTGCTGAAATCGTTGTGCGAGATCCTTCGCTTCGTTCGGAGGGGGGGAGGATAAATACGACCGTGGGCAGAATTTTGTTTAACGATGCCTTGCCTCCGCAACTTCGTTTTTACAACAAAACAATGGACAAGGCGTCCTTAAGAACATTAGTCTCTAATTGCATCCGTTTGTTGGGCAATGAAGGTGCTGCTGGTGTCCTTGATAGGCTTAAGGAGTTAGGGTTCGACTATGCTACAAAGTCGGGCATTTCCATAGCTATGGATGATATTGAAGAGTCTCCAAATAGATCCAAACTTCTTACAGAATCCGATGAACAAGTTGGCCTTATTGAAGAACAATTTAACCATGGCTTGATTACTGAGGACGAAAGGTATGAAAGCACAGTTGAAGTGTGGATGGAGGCTACAGATAAGATTACTGAGGATATATCTCGGTCACTAGACCCGCATGGTAGCATCTATATGATGGCTACATCAGGTGCAAAGGGGAATATTTCTCAAATTAGGCAGATGGCAGGGCTGCGAGGGTTGATGACCGACCCCTCAGGAAGGATAATAGATTTTCCTATTAAATCAAGCCTCCGTGATGGATTGGCACCCATGGAGTATTTCATTTCTACCCACGGTGCTCGCAAAGGATTAGCTGATACTGCCTTGAGGACATCAGACAGTGGTTATCTTACCAGACGCCTTGTCGATATAGCCCAAGATGTTATTGTGATTGAAACAGATTGTGGCACTACCGAGGGAGTTTGGATATCTCGGGAAACCACGGGTGGATCCCTTCCCCCGTTTGAAGAACGGATTACTGGCTACTTAGCGGCAAGCAAAATTGTTGATCCAGCTACGAATTCAATCATTGTTGATCGTGATGAAGAAATTAATGAGGATAAAGTGCAGCAAATTGCCCAAGCTGGTATTAATCGGATATGTGTAAGATCTCCTCTTACCTGCCATTCTCGCTTCGGCGTTTGTCAAAGCTGCTATGGAAGGGACCTAGGAAAGAAGCAATTGGTAGAGCTTGGCACTGCTGTAGGAGTTATTGCTGCTCAGAGTATCGGTGAGCCTGGAACTCAGCTCACCCTACGGACCTTTCATACAGGGGGCGTAGTAGGTATCGATATCACTACTGGGTTGCCTCGCGTAGAAGAGCTCTTCGAGGCTAGAACACCAAGTGGAAGTGCTATGATTTCTGAAATCGATGGCACTGTTGAAGTGGCCCATACTGATGGAGAGAGCATGGTCAAGATCACGAGCTCTGAATTCTATTTGGATGAATACCCGATTCCCTTAGGAGTGGAGCTAGCTGTAACTAATGGGCAATCGGTTGGTGCTGGCACCATCCTATTTCCTCTGCCAGAGAAGATTGAGGAGAAAGTACCAGCTGTTAGCCGAGGTGAAGCAGAACAAGTCCATCCCGTAGTAGCTAGAGTGGCTGGTCAAGTCATCGCTGAGGGCGATAATGTTTATGTTAAGTATGAAGAAAGGGAGGAGAGGGAATATACCGTCCCCCATGGTGCATCTTTGCTTGTTCAAGCAGGGGGCGAGGTCAAAGCAGGTGAGCGACTTACTAGAGGTCCTATTGACCCTCACGATATCTTGCATATTATGGGAAAGGATGCAGTACAGCAATACATAATTGATGAAATACAAAAAGTATATCGCTCACAAGGTGTGACTATACATGACAAACATATTGCTGTGATTACTCGTCAGATGTTGGGCAAGGTGAGGATCATTTCCTCGGGAGATACAAAGCTCTTGCCTGGCGAGTTAGTTGACCGATTTGACTATGAAGATACAAATGCCAAGGTGCTGGCTGAAGGAGGTGAGCCAGCAACAGCTCAAGCTGCGATTCTTGGGATAACCAGAGCTAGCTTAAGCAAGAACAGTTGGCTAGCAGCTGCCTCTTTCCAGGAAACTGGCCGGGTTCTTGTTGATGCTGCTATCAAGGGGAAGGTGGATAGGCTTCATGGTCTTAAGGAAAATGTCATTCTTGGTAAGCTCATCCCATCTCGAGCCCTCTCTGTGAGTTCTGACAACGGGAAAGAATTGGAGGAGGGAGAGCTTGATGAAGCGGAGATAACGGATTTAGAATTGGATGTCTACTAAATATTCTAAAGGTCAGTGATGCGGCTTGTTTCAGGCAAGATAGCTAGTGAGGATGGCTTTATCGACTTTGACCTTCGCCCTAGGCGCCTTGGTGAATTTATAGGGCAAGAGAAAATTAAAGATAATCTAAGAATAGCTGTTGCCGCTGCTCAAAAAAGAGGCGAGCAGCTTGATCATGTTATTCTTTATGGATCTCCTGGTTTAGGAAAGACTACTCTTGCCCATATCATCGCTGCTGAGATGGGAGTTAACATTAAAGTCAGTTCCGGGCCAGCGATAGAACGCCCTGGAGACTTAGCGGCTATTCTTTCCAATCTGCGCGAGGGGGATGTCCTTTTTATCGACGAGATGCATAGGCTTAGCCATCTAATAGAAGAAAAACTCTATCCAGCAATGGAGGATTTTGTTTTTGATATCTTTTTAGGTAAAGGCCCAGCTACTAAGAATTTGCGATTGAATTTGCCCCGCTTTACTTTGATTGGGGCTACTACGCGATTTGCTTTGCTGAGTCCCCCTCTTCGTGATAGATTTGGGGCGACATATCATCTTGATTTCTATGATGAGGCAGCAATACAGACGATTTTGGAGAGGTCAGCAATTATCCTCAAGGTGGAGGTGGAGAGGGAGGGCCTTGTCCCAATTGCCCAACGTGCCAGAGGTACTCCTCGAGTAGCCAATCGCCTACTAAAGAGAATAAGGGATTATGCTCAAGTCATGGCAGATGGAGTAGTCACCAAGGAAGTGGCTCTGGAAGGACTCTCAAAGCTAGAGATAGATTCTGTGGGTTTGGATGACATAGATCATAGAGTGTTGCATACAATAATTGACAAATTTGATGGTGGTCCTGTAGGTCTAGATACCATTTCTGCTTCCATTAACGAGGATGCTGATACTATTATGGATGTTTACGAGCCGTACCTCTTGCAGTTAGGTTTTCTAGAACGCACACCTCGGGGTAGAGTAGCTGCTAGGCTTGCTTATGAACACCTAGGACTGCCTTATAAAAAAGATATTCAGTCCCAACCTGGCTTGTGGAGTCAGAAACAGAGTTAATCTTTAGCTCTGCGCCCTAGCTTCAAGCCATACTGGAGTAGCGAAGGCGAACAAAGAAAAGAGCAATATCAAACAACCCCAGAAATCGATGCTTACACGGCTTGCCAAGGTTACCAACAATAAAATCACCAGCGGCGGGATAGATAAACTAATAATTTTGTACCTGCGCGGCTTGAGGCGGATAAAGCCGATGGTTGCAGCTGCCAGGGCAATAAAACTGATAACTATCCAGGGTGCCTTCGTTTGTAACCTTGCCATCCATATGTCACTTGCTAAAAGTTCATTTCCCGTGCCTAGCGTTAAAAACCAAGCGAATATTACAGGCATAGGGGCTAACATCAGTGATGCATATAGCCAATCCCGCCTTGCAGTCTGTCTCATTATATAGATAAAGGCAAAAAGAGCCAGGGGGATGTAGATGAGGGCTGCCATCCAGCCCCAACCTTGAGGCAGGTTAAGTAGCAGTATACCAGTGACCACCACCGGCATAAGATAATATCCTAACCAAGGGAAGAGCCATATTGGCTTGCCTTGATGCCAGCCATAAATTGCTATACCAACGGTTAGCGTCAATACAATCGACAAGCAGACGACATTCTGCCAGTAATATGAAGCGAAGAGTAAGGCGACTAGAAAGTGAGGCAAGGCACTGAAAAATGCCTCTTTCCAGCTACCCTGAGCATGTGTTTCGTAGATTTCTTGGGCAATTAATTCAGGTGAGCCCAGAGATTGTATGGCAATTCTGGCTGCCTCTTCTTTGCTTAGCCCTTGTTTTTCCAGCTCCCGAGTTTTATCCTGGAGGTGTGTGTAAAGTTCCTCAGCCACACCATCCCTGATGTTCCGGTCAATGTTGAGGCTAGTTTTAAACTTATGTAGATAATAGCTTATGCTGTTTACCATTTTGGTGCTAGATTGTCTCCGGTTTTATGACTTCGCTAACTGCCGTAGAAAAATCCTGCCATGTAGCTAACCTCGTAGCCAAAACATGTTGTCCCTTTGAAGTTATGTAATAATAACGTCTTTGCTGTCCATTAGATAACGTCTGCCATTTACCCTCGATAAGCCTGTCTCGCTCTAAGCGGTGGAGAGCGGGATAAAGAGTACCTTCTTTAAACTGAAAATATCCATTACTCCTTTTCTCTAGTTCCTTTACAATTTGGTAGCCATAGGTAGGCTGTCGACTAATCAAGCAAAGCAATAGCGAATCGGTGTTTCCCTTGAGTAACTCACGCCCATAATTCATCCCTACACCTCATTTGCATACCAGGTTTTTCTTTACTATAGCATGAGTTAGCTATAGTGTCAATGCCAGGGGCAATAGTGGCCTGGCTTTAGTTGCTACAGCGAGCTCTAAACGCTAAAATGTCTTTTCAGGGCAAATGTATCACGGTACGAGGGATTATTACTCTATTCTTGGTGTTCCTGAGAGGGCTAGTCACGAGGAAATAAAACATGCTTTCAGAAAGCTTGCTATGAGATATCATCCCGACAGAAATCTGGGAAATGAGAAGTGGGCAGAGGAAAAATTTAAAGAGATTAATGAGTCCTATGCTGTGCTGGGCGACGCAATCAAGCGGCGGGAATATGATAGGATGAGACAGGCAGGTTTTGCCGGGTATGGTGCTCAATATAATGGTGGGCGCTATTATAGCCAAGAGCAGGTGTTTGAGGATGCGTTTGCCAATCCCTATTTATTTCAAGAGCTAGCAAGGATGTTCCAAGAAGCTGGTTTAAGGTTCGATGAGAGATTTGTGGACAATTTGTTCTTCAGTGGCAAAGGTTTCACCTTTGCCTTTTCAGGTCAACCACAGGGAAAAGACTGGTTTAAACCGGCTTCGGAGTATAGACCACCTTTATTGTTGCGGCTTGCAGGCAAGGCAATTAGTTTCACTCTCAAGAAAATGCTAGGTGTGCAGGAACCCTTGTGGCAGGGCAAAGGAGAGGATTTATACCACGAGATTCACCTTTCTCAAGAAGAAGCTGAATCCGGTGCCGATAAGAAAGTGAAATATAAGAGAGGCAGGGAAAGGAAAAAACTTATAGTCAAAGTGCCACCAGGAGTCACCCAGGGCACTAAGATAAGGCTTAAGGGGATGGGATTGAGAGGGAACACTCCGGGAGACCTCTTAATTACTGTGAAGATCAGAGGTTAGCAAACATGGGTGCTTTTGAAGATTTCGTTGATGTATTAAAGAAGACAGAGACTATGCAAGCCCTCCTCCAGAACTTGGAGAAAGAACCAGCGAAGCTCTTGGGCAATATTTGCAAGAAGTATGAAGAGACTAACAAAGCAGTCCCCGACCATCATCTTAATTTGGGTGGATACTTTGTCGAGGCCATGCTACGGGCACTGGTATCGGCAAATCTGGTTACTAGGGAAGCAGAAGATAGGTTTTCCCTCTATGGCTATAAGCCGACAAAAACGGGGCTTAAGTATTATAAAGCCATGCTGAAAGAGAAGAAAATCTAGTGTGCAAGCTCATCGATACTCATGCCCATCTTGACGAACTGAAAAACCTTGATTTGATGCTCAGGCAAGCTCAAGAAGTAGGCGTTATTGCTATAGTAGCTGTAGGGTCGAACCACCAATCGAACATAAAAACGTTGGAAATATCACAGGAATATCGTCGTTTTGTCTATCCTGCCTTAGGCTTACATCCCTGGGAGCTAGCCAATATTGGAGCCTCTGGGATAGATGATGCTCTGCGATTTATTGAGCAAAACATCGCTTCGGTGGTTGCTGTTGGTGAAATAGGTTTGGACTATGACAAGAGAGTGGTGAAGGTAGCGTCTAAGGAATTACAGAAAGAGGTTCTTAGTCGGCTTCTGGATATAGCTAGGGAATATACTAAGCCAGCGATAATCCACAGTAGATATGCCTGGAAAGACGCGCTACAAATAATTAAGGATGCCGATATAGATAAAGCCGTCTTTCACTGGTTCACTGGCTTTTCCAGTGTACTTCAGGATATAATTGATAGCGGCTACTTTGTTTCTGCCACGCCAGCTGCTGAGTATCATGAGGAACATAGAAGGGCAGTCAGAGAAGCAGCTTTGCAGAGATTACTTTTAGAAACAGATTGCCCCGTCAATTATGGAAGGGAAGCCAGGTATGAGTCCAAGCCCGCTGATATTTTAAGGGGCCTAAAGGCCGTGTCCCAGCTTAAAGAAATTGATAAAGCTACAATTGCTGAACAGACAACGAGAAATGCCATCAACTTCTTTTCTTTAGATATAGCATTTAAATAAGGAGGTCAATCCCATGATACAATCAATAGAAGGCGAAGATAGTTTTCAAAGCACTGTTTTGCAGTCGAAGTCGCCAGTTGTGGTAGATTTCTGGGCAAAATGGTGTGCTCCTTGCCTGGCTACTGCCCCTGTTCTGGAAGAATTAGCCGCAGAGTATGACGGCAAAATAGACTTCGCCAAAGTCGATGTTGATGTAAATAGCCCTTTGGCTGCCAAGTATGGAATAGCTGCCATTCCCACTATACTCGTATTCAAAGATGGCAAGCCTGTTGAGCAGATTCTTGGTTTCAAGCCCAAGAAAGAATTCAAAAAGATGTTGGATGGAGTCCTGGAGGAGTAAGGCATACACCAGCTCTTAATGAATCTGCCCTGAAGGTGAAAATAAGTCGCGAATGAAATCGAATTCCTCAGGGAGTAACGCCAGCAGCAAGGGGAATCGTTCTATCAAAAACCTTGCCAGCGCGGACTGAGATATAGTTTCTACCGAGCCGGGCAAGTACTTGCTCACAATGGCGAGCATGGCGGCAACCAGGAGCAAACCTATTCCGACTCCCAGAATGCCGCCCACAAGTCTATCCAGCCAGCCAAGCAGGGTGATATGAACTAGCTTGGCTACAATCCAGCCGATTACCCCGGCTACAATCATGGTGGCTATCAAAATAATGGCGTAGGCAGCTATCTCTGCCCAGCTAGCTCCGCTGGGAGAAAGCAGTGCCGCAAATGGCCCGTAATAACGCCCTGCTAGAATGATTCCCAATACTAGCCCGGCAATGCCAAATGCTGTCCTGATGGCTCCCCGCCATAGCCCAATGAGGCCAAATACGGCGGCAACAACTATGATGACTATGTCTAACCAGTTCATCTTGACTCCGTCACAATTTCAGACTCAGTTGCCTTTCTCAAGCTTCGCCACATTCAACTTTATAGTCGCAGTAAGGGCACATCCATGAGGGGCATTTCGGAAGCTGGAGCTGGGATGTCGCCTTTTCCAGGAGCTCAACCCGTCGTAATGCTTCAGCCTTAATAGTATTTAAATTCCTGAAATTTATGTCGTAGACCATCAATTTGGCATCTTCTCTGGGAACTTTAACATAATAGAGCAGCAGCCTGCCTTTTGCGTTCTCAGTTAAGGCGCATTCAAAACCCAGGCGGAGGAAGTAATGAGAGAATGTCCGGGGCAGGCGTTCTCTTTCTACCAGTGAAGAAAATTTCGGATCCCGCAGGATGGTGGGCAAGTTCTGCCAGGTTTGGACCAGGTCGGCCAGTGGCGCATGCTGCACGGGAATCCTCTGCACTTCGCCTGGGGCACCGTAGCGTAATGAATCGCGGAGTGCATCGAGAAAGCCACGCTCATCCATGGAACGGAGATACTCTTTCTTCTCTCCCTGGACTTCTTCGCCCGGAGCAGTTTCCTGCAATTTAAGGCGCTCAAAATATGCCTTGCGGGGGAAAACAATATTGTTGATGCCGAACAGTTGGGATGGTTGAGGACCGGCCATTTTGCTGAGGAGTTGCTCACAGGTCATGCTATCGGCGTAAATTTCCCCTGCTAACTCAGCTATCTCGTACGCTGTTGGCACCGATGTGGTTTTGCAATCGCATACCTGGGAATAATCACATTGTCTGTTGAGCCAGGGGCAAACGGGGAGATTGCTGGGGTCGTTTGAGATGAGCGCCTGTACCAGGAGGTCTCGTCTCAGCCGCATTTCCCCACGAATTGCTTCCAGGTCCGGGAAAGTAACGTGATAAACAAGCAGAGGAGAGGTCGTGGTCGATTCCTCTACCTGTCGCTGATAAATGATGATTTCTCCCTCGTGGGCATTGACCATAGCACAGTACATGCCCAGTTGCTCGATATAAGTTGGCCTGTATTTCAATAAATCCTTCGTGTCCAGTGGTGTAGAGGTTGTCTTAACCTCTACGGGAATCTTTTCGTAGATATCAACCTTGCCTACAATGCCCTCAGCCTCTACAAATTGCTCCAGGTATTCCTCGCTGGATACGGCTGAGCCGAAGGTCTTGTGAAAGCCGGTGCCGGCCCACATAATCTGCTGTTTCTCCAGAGGCGGAACGATTTCGGGATGCTTCCTCCTGAAGTAAGCCTGCTTCAGATTAGTCAAATCGGTTACGGAGATGCGATATGGAGGTCGGCGCGTCTTCAGGCTTTGCATTAAGGCATCCTTGACTGAGCGGTTCGCCTCAATGTGGGAAACGTATGACGCGATGTCAAATTCGGCCATTTTTTAACTTCTTTCACCGCCATGCCTTTAGTCTTCTAAAGGCATCCAGCTTCTCTCTGCTTCCAATCTTTGCCTTTTCCACCGCCTGGGCCAGGAACTGGACGCTGTTATCGTAGGTCTTCCTGTCCACAGGATAAGGATAGCCATCCTTGCCGCCGTGGGCAAAGCTGTAGCTCGCCGGGTCGCGCAGGCTGACCGGTGTCTCATATACCAGCTCTGAAATTAGGCTCAGGGCACGGAGGGTTTTTGGGCCCATGCCCTCGAGGGCCAGCAGTGATTCAAAGTCCTGCGGCTTGTGTTCATAGGCGCTGAGAAAAATCTTGCTCAGCCTATCGGGGTGAATATCTTCCAAACTGATGTAAGGCCGCGTCGGTAAATTTAAGGTCTTCAGCCTGTTTAGCTGGCCTACGATTTTGTCTGGCTTCTCCTCGGCAGCAACCTGGGCGATGATCTCTCTCACTTTTGCGCTCTCCAGTGCCACCAGATTCAATGCGTCACCTCTGGCCTGGGAACAAATAGCAGCCTCGGGTTCACAGACAAAATCGCTGACCTTCTCACCCAGCCAGTGATAGCGTCGCGCATAGCGATTGACTCCATTCATACCCTGCTGGATTACTGCCCAGGAGCCTTCTCTGGTAAAGAAGAAGCTGTGGTGATAGAGCTGATATCCATCCTGAAGGGCTGAATTATCCACCTTGGCCGACATCCGGCTGGCATAAATCAGGTGCGATGGATTTACCTTCAGCAGATGTCCGGTGTTTTCTATCTCCAGAGGGGTCTTTCGTGAGGTCCTGCCCTTGCCGCCGGCCACAAATAAGCCGAGCTCCCCCTCCAGCCCTCGTATTCCTTCTTTTAAGGCGCCGCAGACGGTGGTGGTGACGCCGCTGGAATGCCAGTCATAACCAATGACGCAGCCGAAAGCCTGGAACCAATAGGGGTCGGAAAGGCGGCGCAGCATCTCCACGGTGCCAAACTCGGTTACAGTAACGATGGTAATCTCCCGGGCAAGCTGGCACATCCGCCTGAAAAGCCACGGCGGTACCTTGCCGTAATGCAAAGGCAGATTGGCAATCCCCGTCCTCTGTCCCGAGCTAGACATCTCCTATCGTAGGAATATTATACAACAGCGTTTACCTCAATGACATTGGGGTTCTGACGCAGAAGGCTGCGAACATTACTTCTTACATAGACTACTGGACATAAAACGAATTTCGTATATACTTAAATTAACTAGAATCCATCAATATAGCTAAGGTAGGCAGAATGGCAACAGTTTCGTATAAAAATCTCAAAAGAAATCCTGTATTCATAGCTTCACCTGGTGACCTGAATGTTGAGCGGAGGCTATTCCGTGATGTTATTGAAAGAGTAAACCTCATAAAAGCAAAATCACAGGGAATACTGTTGGAGGCTGTGGGTTGGGAATACACTCTACCGGGAAAGGGCCATCCGCAAGAAAAGATAAATGAAGATGTAAAGAATAGCCATTTGCTTGTAATGCTTTTGTGGAAAAGATGGGGTAGTCCCACTGGAGAATACTCGTCGGGTTTTGAAGAGGAGTATGAAGTAGCCTTAGCGAATGGCAAGGACATCTGGATGTATTTTCGCGATGTCTCTGATGATATGCTGGCGGACCCTGGCGAACAATTGCAAAAGGTGTTGGAGTTCAAAAACAAAGTCGAAACCGAAAAGAAATTCCTTTTCAGTAGATACGAAGACGAGGATAGTTGGAAGGAGCAATTTACTGTTGACTTATGCAGATGGCTTGATGGCTTGCCTCCAGTCGCTTTCCAGAGCTTTCCTCCAGGCCCAGGTACTTTCGAATCTGAGAAACTTACAGAATATGAACAGCGGATTGGGCAGTTGGAAGAAGAACTTGGAAGAATTAAGATGGAACAAATTAAGGGTGCTTATACTTGGGCGAAGGAGGCGCGGGAACAAGCAGATGCCGGATATATAACCAAGGCAGAAGAGTATTTTGCCAGAGCGATTGCAGTATACCCGGGACCTGACATAGTCAACAATTATGGGTTGTTCTTAGCGAGAATTGGAGCATTGAAGAAAGCGGAGGAGAAATTTCTACAGATAATGAAAATAGGTGAAATAACCGGGGATAAGACGGTTCGTGCGACTGCCTGTGGCAACCTGGGCATTTTATATGCAATCCGCGGAGACCTTAAAGCTGCGGAGGGGATGTATAAAAAGTCTCTGGCTATTGATGAGGAACTGGGGCGAAAGGAGGGCATAGCAAATAGCTATGGCAACCTGGGCAATCTCTACATGAGGCTTGGAGACCTGAAGGCTGCGGAAGAGATGTATAAAAAGTCTCTGGTTATAGATGAGGAACTGGGGCGGAAGGAAGGCATGGCAAAAACATATAGCAACCTGGGCAATCTTTATAAGACCCGCGGAGAACCCAAGGATGCGGAGGAGATGTATAAGAAGTCTCTGGCTATCTTCACCTTAATTGGTAACAAGATTATGATTAGGAAGGTTAGGTCATCGATAAAGCAATTGACGAAGTTAAGGAAGAATGAAGAGCACTGAATAACACTCTGCGGGACTTTGTTTGACATAACAAATAATCAACCAGTATTCTCTCAGCATGATAACCATAGATGGTGGGGCGAAGTCGGGGAGCGGGACGATAGTTCGCTATTCTGTGGCGCTGGCCAGCCTGCTGGGCAAGGAAATAAGGATAGAGAATATCAGAGCGAGGAGGGACAAGCCGGGGCTGAGGGCACAGCACCTTAAAGTCATTCAGGCCTGTCAGGAGATGTGTCAAGGGGAGGTGGAAGGGGCTGCGGTAGGCTCTCAGGAGATTACTTACATCCCCAAAGAGAGGTTTAGGGGAGGGGAGTATAGCTGGGACATCGGGACGGCAGGCTCAACCACCATGATGGCCCAGACGCTTTTGCCCTTGGCCTGCCTTGCCCCAAGGCCCTCCAAATTCAGGCTGGAAGGCGGGCTGTTTCAGGATTTTGCCCCCTCTGCCTATCATATGAAATTTGTCCTGCTTCCGTTTCTGAAACAAATGGGTGTCCAGGCTGAACTTGACATAATACGACCTGGATATGTGCCAAAAGGCGGTGGGATTATAGAAGTCAGTGTTGAGCCGGCGGGGAAATTGAAGCCGCTAAGCCTTACCGAACGAGGAAAGCTACTCACTATTAAGGGAATCGCCCTTTCCTCACATTTGGAGGAGAAGAGGGTAAGCTATAGGATGGCACAGGAATGTCGCAAGGTGCTGAGCTCTTATGGATACAAGTCTGAAATCAGCGAAATCGAGGACGAAAGCTCGCTTCAGGCGGGAGCTGCCCTGGCGATATATGCCGAGACCAGTTTGGGTAGCCGAATAGGCTCGGATAGAGCGGGAAGACCTAATAGAAGCTCCGAATCCATAGGAAGGTATGTAGCCCAAAGCTTCATGAAGGACATTGGAACCCGTGCTGCTGTTGATAGATATGTAGCTGACCAGCTCATAATCTACGCTGGCTTAGCCGAGGGGGTCACCAGGTATTCAGTCCCTCGCATTACCGAACATGTGGAGACGAACCTGTGGCTGATAGAGGAATTTCTCGGCGCCAGAACAAAAATCGAAGGCACTATTTTGGAGATAGAGGGGATTGGTTTTGCCTGAAGGATGGTTATTTTGAGTTTGGCAGACAGGCTGCATTATGCCACAATAGCAGTGATTTTGGGGTAAATAATGGAGAAGCTGGTCAAGCAGGCGGCGAAGGATTTAGTGGAAAGCAGGTATGCCATCGCATTAACCGGGGCGGGCATGTCAACCGAATCGGGTATAGCTGATTTCAGGGGACCAAAGGGGATCTGGACCACGAATAAAGATGCAGAGGCCCAGGCTTACCAAAGATACGAGCTTTTCCTCAATGACCCTAAGGCGTACTGGGAGGAGATGCTGGGCTTTCCAGGCACACACGGGACATTTTACGAAGAAGTTAGAAAGGCTGAGCCGAATCCGGGGCACGATGCCCTGGCTGAGCTCGAAGCTCTGGGAATACTAAAGTGCGTAATCACGCAAAACATCGATGGTCTACATAAAAAGGCGGGAAGCGAAAAGGTTTTGGAGTATCATGGCAGCACACATGCGCTCAGATGCATTTCCTGCGGTTCAAGGTTTGCCAGAGACGAAGTCTCTCTGGATGAGCTTCCGCCCCGCTGCAAATGTGGTGCCCCTCTAAAGTATGATGTTGTTCACTTCAAGGAGTCAATACCTTTGCATGTCCTGGAGGAATCGGAAGAAGAAGCGTCGAGATGTGATTTGATGCTTATCTGCGGAACATCAGCAGTGGTCTATCCTTTTGCCAATCTGCCCAGGATGGCAAGATTTTATTCGGGAGGGTTACTCCCGGGCCTGGGTGGAACAGGACATAAGACTAGTGTGAAGATAATAGAGGTGAATGCGGACCCCACGCCGCTAACCCACGAAGGCATATCGGATTATCTGATTCAGGGGAAGACAGGCGAGATATTACCCAGGCTTGTGGAAGAGACGAGGAAAGCATAAAGGCAGCAATGCATGAAAGCATCAAGACTAACGACCATATTTAGCAACTCTTACTTGTTATTTTAGACCCTGAAAAAGTAAACAGTCTAAGCAGCTTGCCTCTATATTTGAGCGATGCTAGAATTCGACAGCTTACATTTGATTTAAGCCGGTTGAAACTGAATTTTCGTTAAGCTACTTCAATTCTCGGGAGATATTGAATGGTAGGGATAACGTCTTATGGCGCATATATACCCTTGTATAGGCTGAGCCGGGATGAAATCAGCCGATTCTGGGACACAAGTTCAATAAAGGGGGAGCGGGCAGTCTCCAATTTCGATGAAGATAGCCTGACCATGGGAGTTGAGGCTGCGATTGATTGTCTGAATGGTGTGGACCGGGAGTTAATAGACGGATTGTATTTTTCCTCCACCACTCTGCCTTACAATGGTAAGGAATCTGCCAGTATCCTTGCCGCTGCGGGTGACCTTCGGAGGGACATATTTACCGCCGATTTCTCGTCCTCTTTGAGGGCTGGTTCCAGTGCTCTGAGGGCTGCTATGAGTGCTGTCAAGGGGGGGGTGGCGAAGCGAGTCCTGGTTGTGTCCTCCGACTGCCGTGTGCCAGCGCCGGGATCGGAACATGAATCCCTTTTTGGCGATGGCGCTGCTGCGTTTCTTGTCGGCGACGCCGATGTCGCAGTAGCCGTGGAGGAGAGCTATAGCATTACCAGCGATTTCATGGACATATGGAAACTTGAGAATGATACTTACTACCGAACCTGGGAAGATAGATTTATTCAATCCGTCTATACTCAGATAGTTAAGGAAACAGTTTCCACTCTGCTGGGAGAATCTGGCTACACACCCAGGGATTTTACGAAGGCTGTTTTTTATGGTCCCGACCCGAGGACTCATGCGGCGATTGCCCGGGAACTCGGCTTTGACCCTAAGACCCAGGTTCAGGACCCTCTGTTCTCCCTGGTCGGGAACACAGGATGTGCTCTAGCCCCGATGATGATTGTGGCAGCATTGGAAGAAGCCAGGGCTGGCGATATGATTCTTTTTGCCAGCTACGGGGATGGCTGCGACGCTTATATCCTGAGGGTAACCGACGAGATAGAGAAGGTCAGAGCCAGGCGAGGTATACGGGGGCACCTGGAATCGAAGGCGATGCTTCCCGGCTATGGAAGCTATCTTCGCTTCCGCAACATGATGGAATGGGAATATGACCTTCGTCCCCCCGATACATCATCATTGAATTTATTGTGGAGGGAAAGGAACCAGCTCCTTCGCTTCAGAGGTCAGAAGTGCCGATGCTGCGGAACAATTCAGTACCCTAAACAATATGTATGTGTTCAATGTCAGGCCAAGGGAGATTTCGACGAGGTCAGGCTCTCTGATAAGAAGGGGGAACTATTTTCCTACAGCATGGACGAGCGGGCAAAGGTCCTTGTTCTGCCAAATGTTTTAGCTATAGTCGACTTCGAGGGTGGTGGGAGATTCTCAAGCGTGATGACGGACCGTGACCCCAAGAACTTGAAGGTCGGTATGCCCGTTGAGCTGACCTTCAGGAAGATACATGACGGCTCGGGTATTCATAATTATTACTGGAAATGCCGTCCAGTTCGTTGTCAGGAGGTCGCATAGTGGAAAGTATAAAGGACAAAGTTGCCATAGTGGGCATGGGGTGCAGCCAGTTTGGGGAGCTCTGGGATAAGGATGTAGATGACCTCGTAATAGATGCCACAGAGGAAGCACTCGCTGATGCCGGGGTGGATATTAAGGATATCCAGGCAGCGTGGGTGGGAAGTATGGGCCGGAAAACGGGCGGGACCATCGCCTCTCCTCTAGGGCTTCAGTATATACCCGTCACAAGGGTGGAGAATGCCTGCGCCACAGGCTATGAGGCGATAAGAAACGCTGCCTTTGGCGTGGCTGCCAAGGTATACGACCTTGTTTTGGTGGTCGGGGTTGAGAAGATAAAGGATACCGGTTATGGCGGGCTTGGGCCAGAATACCGTGCTGTGAAGTGGCACCCTCTTTATGAGTCCGGGAACACCATTACACCTCCGGGAATGTATGCCCTCTCGGCCACCAGATACTTCGCCCGCTATGGCTTGAGCCCCGATGAAGGAAAGACGATGTTGGGGAAAATATCAGTCAAAAGCCACCATAACGGTGCCAGAAATCCCAGGGCTCACCTGCGGCGAGAGGTAACCTTGGAGCAGGTGGTGAATGCCCCCATAATAGCCTGGCCCTTAGGGCTCTATGATTGTTGTGGGGTGACTGATGGAGCGGCTGCTGCGATTTTATGTCGAACGGAGGGCGCCAGAAAGTTCAGGGATGACTACATCACGATCAAAGGGATAGGCGTTTCGGTTGGCCCTGGAACAGGTAGAATCAGGACGGATTACGATTTCACCCACTGGGAGGAGACGGAGTATGCTGCAAGGCAGGCTTATGAGCAGGCTGGAATCAAGAACCCTCGGAAGGAGCTTGACCTGGCAGAGTGTCACGATTGCTTTTCCATAGCTGAGCTCATAGCTGTGGAATCCCTCGGCATTTGCGAGAAAGGACAAGCAAAGGCGGATATAGATTCAGGTGCCTGGACCCAGGAGGGAGAGATACCAATCAATCTAAGCGGGGGGTTGAAGTCCTTCGGCCACCCCATAGGAGCAAGCGGATGTCGGGAGGTATACGAGATGTATAAGCAGATCCAAGGCAAGGCCGAGTATAGCTCCCGCCAGCTTAAGAATCCCAAAATGGGGTTGGCTCACAATCAAGGGGGTAGCCCTGGAAGGTTCCAGTGCGCTGTTTGCGCAATTGGCATCCCTTAGGTGATGAATGGTATAGGCTCATAGCGGCGGATGGACAAATTTTGGCACCGCCAAAGCCTCTTTGGCGAGTTTTTACATCACCCTTTTTAGCCTGGGGTTAGGGCTGATGCCGGGTATTCTACCCCTTTTGGCGATGGGTTTGCCCTCTATATCGTGAAGGTCGGCGGTGAAATCAATGGGCTTGGCATCGCTGATGTAGCTGCCGACGGCAAAGATGTCGACTGGCGCTCCTTCCTCAATAAAATATCTAATGCGCTCTGGATCGAGTCCGCCACTGACGACTATTTTCACATCTTTAAATTCCTCGAGGTCCAACCAAGCCCTGGCCTCTTTGACCAAGTCGGCAGTAACCCGACCTCTTTCTGAGGGGGTATCCAATCTTACGCCCTGTAACTTTCCTCGCATCGCTTTGGCCACATTTACACTTTCTCTAACCTCGTCCTCGAAAGTATCCACCAGGGCAATGCGAGGGACGTCAGAAGGCATATGCTTATCAAAAGTAAGAGTAGCCTTGGCAGTGCTGTCCATAATAATGATAAGGGCATGGGGAATGGTCCCTGTGGGTTGGATGCCAGCAAGTTTTGCCCCAGCGGTACTGGCGCAGCCGGTGCAGCCACCGACTATGGCAGAGTATTCCATGATGCCAACTACTGAAGGATGGACATGGCGAGCGCCGAAGCTGATAACTGGAATACCCAGGGCAGCATCGACGCATTCTCGAGCAGCGCTAGCCCAGCCACTGCAATGGGAGAGCATGCCCAGATAAGCTGTTTCATAAGTCCCGTAGCTTTGATAGGGAGCTTTTATGCGCAGGACTACCTCTTTGCTATTGAAAGGCTCGCCTTGAGATAATGCCCAGACTTCACGATTATCTTCAGGAAGGACTTTAGCAAGCAAAGCTTTAGCCTCTTCTATGCCGCACAAGATACCGGCTCGGCGGGGGAATACTTCCATAGTTGCTGTGGGATTAATCCCCTCTTTCTTGAGGATTTCCACGGTGCGGGGAAAATAGATATCGGCAGTTTCCCCGTTCAACCAGGAATCGGGAATTTCGAAACGAGGCGGAGACAACTTGACGGTGGGCCTGATAAGCTTAGCTCCAAGCACCTTCTCCTTGTGCTCTAGGGCAAAGAAATGGGCTTTCTCATCGAAAGAGGCAACACAATCAATGGGGACTTCAACTTCATAGCCTCTGTTTCTGGCATCAGCGACTGTATGTAAAACACAGATATTAGTGCTCACGCCGCACACAACTATAGTTTCGGGGTTAATTGACTTTAATTTATTTTCTAAAAGCGTGTCATAGAAGCCACTGAAGCTTCTCTTGGGTATGATTTCCCCGGGATATTGGGAAAGTTCGGGGATAATCTCAGCCTCGGGAGTTCCTTCGATGCAATGAGGGGGGAACATTTTGAATTCTGGGTCGTCAGGTTTATGGCGGTCACAGAGATAGAGGACCTTTGCCCCCGCTCTTATTTCTTGTTCTAGAAGTATTTGAACATTGGGTATGATGTTCCTGGCTTTGGGCCCACAATAGAGGGGGTAACCCGGTTCCAAAAAACCGCGGAGCATATCTATTACCAATATTGCTCTGGCCATGGCGTCACCAGTGATCGGGCTCTGGTCTATAGTTTTCCTGAAGGAAGGCAATGTAATCCTCTAACAGAGAAGCAGCCGTCGTGCTGTCCTCCCTCAAAACCTCTAAAATTTTCTGGAGCATCTGCAGTTCGCTGTCCATCTGTGGTGCCAAATTGCAGATGTTGCCACAACAGGAACCCCAATCCGCCCGCGCCAGGTGGGATTGCTTTATTGTTATCATATTTTCTAAATCGGCAATACACTCCGCCTCCTTTTCGGGATCAGCTATCTTCCCCCTGAGGGACATAACGCTTTCCATAGCCTCTTTGCTTATCATTAACATTTTCCACCTCCTTGTTATCTATCAGCAAGGCAATCTAAGCCCCGGGATTGCCTCGGGCAAGATGCCTCGCAATGAATGGCAAAATCAGTGTCTAAAATGGCGAATACCGGTAAATACCATGGCAACATTATACTTGTCCGCCAGCTCAATTACTTCTTTGTCTCTTACCGAGCCACCGGGCTGGATAATGGCGGTAACTCCGTGCTTAATTGCCAATTCTGGGCCATCGGTGAACGGGAAGAAGGCATCTGAAGCGAGGACGCTATTTTTAGCTTGATCGCCAGCTCTTTTCAAAGCCAGCTCGACACTCACTACCCGGCTTGGCTGTCCTGCTCCCATGCCCAACAACGTTTTTTCCTTAGCGATGACGATGGCATTAGATTTTATACCCTTAACCGCTTTCCAGGCAAAGAGCAGGTCTAATAACTCGGCATCTGTAGGCTGGCGCTTGGTTGCCGTGCGAGGTTGGAGCTCCGACTCTGCCAAAAGGTCTGGCGCTTGTGCCAGGAAGCCACCCCTGACATAGCGAAAATCAAAATACGATTCTGAGGGCGAAGGACGAGAATAAGGAGCAACTTTAACGAGGCGTAAACCCTCTTTTCGTTGCAGTAATTCCAGAGCCTCTTTTTCGTATTCTGGGGCAACAATAGCGTCATAATGAGTCTTGTCTATCTCCCTGGCAGTAGCTAAATCTATGCTTTGATTACTGGCAACCACGCCGCCAAAGGCGGCTACAGGATCACCTGTCAGAGCTCTCGAATACGCTTCAACCAAGGTATCGTGGCAGGCAAGTCCACAGGAATTATTATGCTTCATTATAGCTATGGTGGGTTCAGTAAAATCGCTCGCCACGTTTAAAGCAGCATCCAAATCAAGAAGGTTATTGAAAGAAATTTCGGGCCCGCCAAGTTGTGACAGCGATGCCAAGCCCTCTTGCCTTCGCTTCACATTTTGCTCAACATAAAAGGCAGCTTGCTGATGGGGGTTCTCTCCATAATGAAGGCTGCGCCCCTTTTTCAAGGCGATGGTCATCTCCTCTGGAAAAGCCTCCTCATTAAGATATTGGGCGATGGAAGTATCATAAAGAGCCACGTGCTGGAAAGCTTTTTGGGCTAAGCGTTTTCGGTAT
>Ga0180437_10004136_pt1 | contig 20915 bp, 15 predicted proteins | sample SS_ome_4_FD_132410 | JGI IMG/M metagenome (GOLD analysis project Ga0180437, IMG submission 132410) | Hypersaline lake sediment archaeal communities from the Salton Sea, California, USA - SS_3_D_1 metaG | ecosystem: Environmental > Aquatic > Non-marine Saline and Alkaline > Hypersaline >... | reverse complement strand
GGTTTTTCTGTTTTTGTAACTCTTGTTGGAGATTTCATGTTTCCGTCAATACAATCTGGAGAATTCAAACAAGCATGATCCGTCATCTCAATTTCTGCCTCAAAAGCGTTTTTAATGCCCAATAACGAAATATGTCGAGGTTCATTATAATGCCTACCTACCCGTAATAAAACGGGTAATTCTGCTTCAACATTTTGGCTCTCGTGACCAAAATTTCTATGACAAGCAACGATGTTTTTCTTTATATCCAATGAAAATATATCTGTTAAAAGTGGAATGTCGAGGGCTTCCGATAACTGGTATGGAACTTGTCCGGTGCTTGAATCGGAAGTTTTAGTTCCGGTTATGATTAGGTCATAATCTTTGATCTTGTCAAACACCTCTTTTAAGACCAAAGTGGTTTGAAGGGTATCGGAATATGCAAAGATTGGATCGCACACATGAATTGCTTTATCTACGCCCATTGCCAAACATTCTCTCAATGCAGATTCAGCCTGAGGAGGACCCATAGTTAATGCCGTGACCTCACCACCGTATTTTTCCTTTAGATTAAGTCCAAATTCTAAGGCGTGAAAATCGTCTTGGTTAATCACGTTTTCAATTCCCTCGCGAATGATTGTCCCAGAGGCTCTATTTATTTGTAAATTATGAGTATCAGGAACCTGCTTAATTAACACAAAAATCTTAACCATTTTAGATGTTACCTCTTAAGATTTGCTGAGCGATGATCAACTTCATTATCTCGCTGGTCCCTTCATATATTTCAGTCACTTTAACATCGCGATAATAGCGCTCAACGGGTAGGTCCTTCATGTACCCATAGCCCCCGTGAACTTGAAGCGCTTCTTGAGTAGCCTTTCGAGCTATTTTGCTTGCATAATACTTACACATCGCAGATTCCTTAGTAAATCTCTCTCTATTATCTTTCAAGTATGCCGCCCTGTAAACTAATAAGCGTGCGGCGTCAATGTTAGTAGCCATTTCTGCCAGTTTAAATGAGACTCCTTGAAAATTTGATATTGGCTTTCTAAATTGAATTCGTCCTTTAGAATATTCAACGGCGTGCTCGTAAGCTGCTTGAGCGATACCTAAAGCTTGGGCAGCAATGCCAATCCTTCCTACATCTAATGTTTGCATTGCAATTTTAAATCCATCTGATATCTTACCTAAGACATTTTCTTTAGGCACCCGCACGTTATTGAAATACAAGCTCGTTGTTGGATTCCCTCTCATGCCCAATTTATCCTCTTTTGTTCCGATCTCGTATCCTTCCATGTCTTTTTCAACTAACAACGCGGTCATCCCTTCTTCACCGTTCTCTTTTTTAAACCTCGTTCCAACCACAAGAACTGACGCGATAGCCCCGTTTGTTACGAATATTTTGGAGCCATTTAGAACAAAATCATCACCATCTTCAACTGCCAAGCATTCTATGCCTGAAGCATCAGATCCCGCATTAGGTTCCGTCCACGTGAATCCTGTAATTTTATTTCCCGAAGCAAGGTCAGGGAGAAACTTTTCTTTTTGCTCTTCAGACCCCCACTTATAAATTGGATATGCGCCTACTGAGTTGTGGACAGTAACAGTTAATCCCGTCGAAGCACAGATTCTTGAGATTTCTTCGATTGTTATCGAATAGCTTATCGAATCTAAATCTGCTCCACCATACTTTTCGGGTAGTTGTATTCCCCACGCGTTAATTTTTGATAGCTCTTTTGCCGTATCCCAGGAGAATTCGGCATCTCTATCTATTATAGGAGCAACTGGAGCTAAAACTTCTTCTGAAAACTTCCTAACGCTGCTCCTCACGAGCTTTTGCTTATCTTTAAGTTCGAAATTCAATCTTAAACACCATAGTTAATGTTATATACTTAGAGTAAATCGCATGATTCTAGTATAAATTGCATAGCAAACGATAATTCTTATTTTTTTCCAAACAAAATGAATTTATAGGAAGAATATATTATTATTCATATGTCTAATACTGAAGTGGTAGTAGAAACGATACCAAAAAAGGATAAGAAAGGTAAAGGTATTATTTGGGCAATCGTGTTCGCGTTAACTGCTGCGATATATCTTTCAATTCCGACCCACCTCATTGTTACATATTGGGTATGGTTGAACAATTTTGCGATCAACGGAAAACCAGTATATACATTTGCGTTGCTAATGTTATTCTTATATATCATTACGCTAATCTTAGCTGCAATCTACGTGGCGGCAGCATTTCGAGCCATCTATCAGAGAAAAAACACGGATCTTGGAATCCCCAAAGGAGTGCAGTGGTGGGGCGCCATGACTTGTATCCTCATCATTGGATTCATGGTGTTTTGGTTTTTCTATAGCGGAGGAGATATAGCTTTTTTCGTGCTAAGACCACCATGAATAAACTTTATTAGAGTAAACATCAAATTCTAATTATAATATTTAAGATTACTTGTTTGGTAATTTTAAGATGAATCAAAAAGCGCAAGAAATAATATATCCGAAATTTAATTTTTACAAGCCTAAGGAATACCATCCCGACTGGAAGCAATTAAATATTGAAGCAACACGCTTAGCTTTAGAAATTGCCAAGAATTCAAAGTTGAGATCTAACTACTTGCAGGGTACCCTCTTACAGAAGCGGAAAATATTGGCAATAATGAAAACGGTAAAGAACTTACTTATAAATAAACAAAAGATGGCGAAAGGAGACCACGACTTTATTCCCATATTTTACATTTGGACGATGACAAACAACTGTAATTTCTTGTGCTCCTATTGCAGCAATCATCGGGGAAGTAGCTATCCTGACCTTTATAACCAAGGATTTAATAAAGACTTGACGACTGAACAAGGAAAGCAACTAATAAAGGTTATGAAAAATTCATCAGCCATTTATTTTTGCGGTGGAGAGCCGACGATCAGGAAGGACTTGCCCGAACTTTTAGATTACTCCACGAAATTAAACATGTTTAACATGATTAACACGAATGGAAGCCTTTTAGGAGATCTATTGGTTAAACCGCGATATAGGAACTTTTTACAGCAAATGGATGTAATAATCATCAGTCTTGATTCGCTCAATATTAAGGATCTTTCCAGAATGTATGAAGTTAACGATAGAATTTCTAGAAATGTGTTAAAAAACCTATTAGCCTTGAAAATCTTGCAGAATTACTCAGCATTCAAGTTAGTAGCTAACACGGTAATCACGAAGGAAACAATAGCGGAATCTTTTGATATCTTAGATTTTTGTAATGATTTAGGAATTACTTTCAGTCCTGTTTCTTCTAACATTGGACATGAGGCTGATCCTAAACTATTAGAAGATCCGAACTACAAACGACTCACTCAAAAAATCATTGAAAGGGCAAATCAGGGATATCCAATGATTGCATCAGCACGAATGTTGGAAAAATTGTTAGATTTTAAAGGATTCGACTGTTATCCCGTCGTTTTTGACCATGTAGATTATAATGGAGAGATCTTTTGGCCTTGTAAAGCGTATCCAGACGCAGCAATGGTTAACGTGTTAAAATATAAGAATGTAAAGAAAGTCCATGAGGCAGCTTGCAAATTGATCAATCCTACAAATTTCCACGGAACGGGTCCCAAACAATGCCAGGCGAATTGTGCATGGATGCAAAACTGCGTAACTGACACTTATGCGTACGCGCTAAGTAAAGGAATATTTGATAGTGGCGTTTTAAAAGAGATCGGGGGGCTTTTAAGCTAATAACATTTGAATGAATTGCCCTATTTTTTCAATTGCTTCCTTACTCTCGGGAATTTCGTCATAATAATTATGGAATACATGGGGCATTTCGTTCCAGACCTCTAAAGTAACATCTACTCCTGCTTCTTTAGCTCGTTCTGCCAATCGTACTGAATCGTCTCTTATTGTTTCGATGCTTCCAGCGTGAATTAAAAGTGGGGGTAGTCCTGTTAAATCAGCGTATACAGGTGATATTAGGGGATTTTTTCGACTATTTCCTCCCGAATATACCAACGCAGTCATTCGAAGTATTGCTTTTGAAAGTTCAGGTTCATATTCAGCATTGAGCTTCATGGATTCACCTCGTAATGCTAAATCCGTCCATGGAGATAAAAGCACTGCCCCTGCAGGTAATGGGAGAGATAATTCCTTTAGTTTTAAGAGAGTTGCTACGGTCAATCCACCACCTGCGGAACTACCAGCACAAACGATATTTTCAGCTTTAATTCCATTAGAAATTAACCATTGATATGCAGCAATTGAATCGTTTAATGCTGCAGGAAATGGATGCTCAGGGGCTAAACGATACCCAACGAGGAATGTCCGTATATTTGACGAATTGCTGATGAGAGATGATAGGATTCGCCTCGTTTCTATTGTTCCTATGACGTAAGCTCCACCAAACAAATAAAATAAGACTTTATTAGAATCAGCATCAGAGGGAGTGATCCATTCTGCAGGTACTCCGTTCGCATCAACACGCTCGAAATTAACACCACTCGGTATGAGATCCTTTCTTTTAGTTGATGAATATGCATCACTAAAACGATTGAGTTCTAGAACGATATTGGCATCGCTAATCAAGATCTTTTCGTCTACTTCTATTCCTTCGCTTTTCTTTTTTTGAATAAATTCTTTTGTTGCATTCTCGGAGTAAGTATTTTTCCTTTCCATTACTTTCTTTACATCCGAACGTAATTTTGGGCTAATAAGTACGGTCATAAATAGATTTCTCCAATTTATTGGATATTAGTTAAAATATAAGATGAATAAATTTATAATTGTATTGGATACTTGCCAAATTCGTGCGTGGCTTCCACCATCCACTTCAGGTTTTGCACTTTAACATCAGGATGCATATTTGCTGGAGAAACCATAAAGCCTCCCCCAGGACCTGCAGTTTTTATGGCATATTTAACCGCGTTGTATACTTCCTCTTTTGTACCATATACCAAATCATGAGATACATCAATATTTCCCATCAAGCATAATTTATCGCCAACTTTCTTTTTAACAAGAGCCAGATCAACGCCTGCGGTAGGTTCCAAGCTTTGTAAGCCATCAAAACCACAGTTAACAACAAAATCCAAGAGGGGATGGACGTGTCCGTCCGTGTGAAGAACGATTTTCCCTCCTCTTTCGTGTACTGCGTCAGTAATCATTTTATAGGCAGGTAAAAGCAAGTCGTTAAATTGTTTCGGGCTCATCATAGGACCAGTCTTATATGCTAAGTCCCCTGATTCAACAAACATCTCGGCACCCGCATCCATATAACTCATGTAACAATCTTTTGTGAATCGTGCAATAACTTGGTGCACTTCCTTGATAAATTTGGGATTCTTGCGCAAAAGTTTGGCGTAATGCGAAAAGCCCATGCCTTGAGAAGCGCTTTCAAAAACACCAGCTAAATCGTTGGTTACTACGACAAATATTTTTTCTTTATATTTCTTATTGATGCGTCGAAAGAATTTTGCTGCGAACTTGCTGTACTTTTTGGTCATTGGACCTTCTATGTTTTCCTTCGCTTCTTTCCACTTCTCGGGAGTATTCATCGTTCCATATAAATAGTAAGGGTTTATATTTCCTTTGTTATCTCGTGCTTCCCAAACTCGTCCAAAAATGTCCCTCATGTAGATTCTTCCATCGTTAAGATTGTCAAACTCGTTAGTAAAATAAAAAGGAAGTATTCCAACCTGCATGACGTCCAAACCTATGGTTGCTGCTGCTTCAACACACCTTGAAAATGTTGTAACTTCCACTCCTTCTACTAGATTCGTCATTTCCTCGTGCCAATTTTCAGGATTATCTCTTCTTACTTGTTCGTATGTGTCAAAATCCGTCATCTGAGGTTTCCCTAATATCTCGTCTGAATTGTTAGCATCAATTAATATTGCATGACATGGTACTCTATCTGGCTCTTCTAAATTTAGAGCCGCAAGAACTCTCTCTCTACACTCCACTCAATTCTCACATTTATTAAAATATAGTTTAGATATTTGTTAATAGAATGCTATAGTTTTATATTTTTCACATCTCTATTCTGTTCTTTCTGGAGAAAAAAGAATGATAAAAAAAATTATAAATTTAAAGGATAAGTACCGTATTTATGCGTAGCTTCAACCATCCATCTTAGTTGCTGTGGTAGAACCTCATGGTGCATGTTCGCGGGGCTTATGATAAGGCTCCCATCTTGTCCAGCACTTTTTATCGCGTTTTTAACAGCGTCAAACACATCTTGCTTCGTCCCATCTTTTGTCAACACGTGACTCACATCAATATTGCCTAGTAAGCACAGCTTATTTCCAACTTTTTTCCTTACAGCACCAATATCCATGCCTGCTGTAGGTTCAAGGCCTTGTAATCCATCAAAGCCGCTATTTATGATGAAATCTAATAGTGAGGTGATTTGTCCGTCCGTGTGAAGGAATATTTTTCCGCCCCTGTCGTGAACGGCGTCAGTAAGCTTTTTATATGCTGGTTGTAATAACTCTTCATATAATTTAGGGTTATAAAATGGTCCAGTCTTGAAAGCAAGATCTCCAGCCTCGCAAAAGACTTCCGCCCCTGCATCCATATAGGCATTAAACATTGCGATGTTAAAATTTGCGTTGGTATCGTATACGTCCTTTACGAATTTAGGATTTTTATGTAATTGCTTGAAGAAAAATGTTGTATTCATTCCCTCCCATGCAGATTCGAAGATACCCGTAAAAACTGTTTCAACAGTAATTAATATCTTATTCTTGTATTTCATATTAACACCCCTGTATAATTTCTTTGCTTTCCTTGTATATTGCTTGGTGTATTCATCCTCGAATTTTTGTTTTACCACTTCCCATTTCTCTACCGAACCGATCGTGCCGTGCATGAAATATGGATCTAATCTTCCGTGCCCTATATCGACCATCTTCCAGATTCGACCATAGATATCTGATAATTCTTCCTTATTGATGAATTTATATGGAAGAATACCACACTGTATGGTATCAAGGCCTAACTCTATAGCAGCTTCTGCCATTGTTCCGAAAATACTTTTTTCATACCCATCAACGACCTTATTCAAAACATCTAGCCAATTATTAGGATTATTCTCAATGAGCTGATCAATAACATCAAAAGTGCTCCTTCTTGGTTTATTTAGGATCTCGTCGGCATTATATACAGCTAACGCGTGCGTCGGTACTCTATCCGGTTTTTCCAAGTTCAAAGCTGCAAGAACTCTCTCTCTACATTCCACTCGATTCACTTCTTCATTATATTAGTTACTTATTAGATAAATGAACTATATTAATTAATCTTTTTTCATATTAATTTTAAATATTTATATAGTTTTAAACCCAAATAATGAATATAATGTCAGAAAAGTTAACAAATTTCCCTCCAGAAACTCCCGAGCAACGACTAATCTGGGAAGTAGTGTTTCTCACAGTCATTATCGTTGCTACTGCAGTTTTTGGCCATCTTGCGGCTTTAAATGTTGCATACACGATTGTGTTAACCATTATCTTTAGCATTAACATTATAATACGGTTTTTAATCATCAATCAAAAAGGAGACTGGATTTTTTTCGTATTTGGCGTTATAGCGGGAGGAGGAAACGATTTAATGTCAATGATGAGAGAAGTATACAACTACACTTCAGTAACAATCATTCCATTCTTAGATGGTTTATTACCACTATGGTCCATCGTTTTTTGGGGGCAAGTCTTCTTGATTTTTAGGAAAATCTTTAATATTGAATGGTTTAAAGGTGAAGATTTTCAGAAAAATGGTAAGTTCCTTAAAGGTTGGGTCGATTACGAGTTAGTCGTCGACTTAATTCTGATTATAATCTTGCGTATCATCATATATTCGACTTATAATCTCGAAATGTGGATCCCGGCGTTATTTTACGCAAGTTTCATCGTTGGCCGCTTGTTGATATTCCACCCGAAAAAGAACCAGATATTAATCATCGCCGTGTTGCCATATGCGTTTATATTTGAAGGGTTGATGGTCATATTTGGTCTATACGTGTATATCAATCCAATAATTTTAGGCATGCCACTTTGGCTTCTACTCTGGTGGATCTTTCTGGTCTCAGTAGTATTAAAGGAAATCTTTGATAGAATAGAATATATTTTAAAAGAAAGGAGTTAAAAGGCAATTTTTTGTTTTTTCATTCCAAATATACTACATCTTTTTGGAGTTCTAACATTTCATCGAGATATGCCTCAGCTCTTTTAGTGCTTCCTACATTAGGATCAGCGAGTAAAGCCTGCAATGCTATTTCTTTAGATTTTTTAATTATGGCCTCAACAACGAGATCTTGGACGGATCCTTCAATTCGCAACAAGGAAGCGATTCCTTTCGGATATTCACCTAATATTACACCGTGAACACCGGTTTTATTTACCATGGCAGGACATTCCACCACGAGATCGCTAGATAAATTCGTAATGATACCTTCATTAGGAACATTCACCGATAATTCATCGTGGTTTGAATCTGTTAATATCCCTTCAATTATGGGTATGGCTCGTTCTGCATCGGGTTTCACTAATACAGAGCCTTTTCCTTTTTTGATTAATCTATCTATTTTTTTACCTTCTGAAGAAATATATTTTTTATAAAAATTATAGAAATTCATAGCTCCTTCCATATTTGCTTCTTCGTGTGCCCATCCAATGTATTCTCCATAGTGCGAATCTGTCGTATAGGGTAGATATCCATACTTATAAAGAATATAACTCGTAAGACTAACAGAAGTATTGACAACATATCTTATTTTGTTCTGTGTTTTCATTTTCTCTAAATATTCAGGTGCTTTTGCCCTTATATCGAGGATCGCATCTTTCCCTGAATCCTTGTAGGAAGCTTTTATCACTGCTCCGAAATGGTTAAGTCCGCCAGCCCATATGTCCAGATTTTCCCAGGGTGTTCCGAGAATTTTCGGTAGATGCATGTGAGCAAAATGGATTTCATGACATAATCCAACAACTTTAAGTTCAGGGTAATTTCTTTTTATTGCCAAGCATACTCGGCTCATTGGATTTGAAAAATTTATGAAATAAGCGTTTGGACATATTTTATCTACATCGTTGCAAATGTCGAGAATGGGGGGAATGACCCGTAATGAGTGAAAAAGTCCGCCTGGACCACCATTTTCTCCGTAAACTTGTCTAAATCCGTGTTTACGAGGAATTTCCATGTCCATTTCCCACCATTTAAACCGTGGCGTGACTTCAATAGAATTGACAATAAAAGTTGCTCCTTTAAGCGCCTTGGGGCGATTTGTTGTTGCCTCCAATGTGAAATCCACCTTCTTTTGATCAATAGCATTTTGGGTGATAGAACGAGCTTTTTCTAGATTTTCTTCGTTGATGTCGTGCAAGCAAATCGTCGACCCAGTAAGATGTTCCGAGGCAAAAATGCTTCCAACAGTTCCAAGACCAAATTGTAGCGATCCGGCACCAATTATTACGATTTTTTGAGCAGTCATATTTATCATTATACTTTAGATGAATATTGAAATAAGAATAACAATAAAAACTTTTTAGGTGTTATTTTAAAGATTCGCCACAAGCGGGACATACTGCTAAATTAGGTTCTATTTGAGTACCGCAATAAGTACAAAAGATAAGATTTTCAACAGATTTTCGTTCAGGAGAGGAGACATGTTCAAGTTCTTTTTTCTCTTGGGACTTGGGTTCTGTTAATGATTTCCCACACGCTTCACAAAAAGAGGCTTTCGACTTTAATTCAGCCTTACAGTGAGGACAGTTAGTTAATACTTCAGCTCCACATTGCTTACAAAATTTTACTGACTTATCCATTCTTTTTCCACAGTTTGGACATTTTTTTCTTTCATTTATAAGATATGATATCGAACCAGAAATAGCGACAAAAAAAATTATTGCGGGCATCAAAAAGAAAATTATTATCATCTCTCCAATCCTGGGAAGTAGAAAAACACCTATTCCCCCAAAAAAAATTAAAGTAATTATTGCACCAGTCCATATCCCTTTTAATGCTTCTTTATCCATTTGGTTTTACCCCTTATTAGTGAATTAATGTAACATAATTTTTAATAATTTAATTATTATTAACGGATTTTTTCTTAAAAAATTTATCAGAAATTTTAAAACTATTGAGTTCCTCAAGAGCTTTAAGATCATTCTTTTTGGAAAATCCATATCGCCGTAAAATGAAATGATGTTCCCAACATTAGTGGTGTTTAGTATCTGAACGAAATTATCGAAATCTTCACTACTAAAGTTTTCAATCACCGTTCTTATCATATAATGAAGTTTTAATTCCTTTCCAATATGAACTAAAATTGGCTTTTCGTAATATTTTTTGATTGCTTTCCTTGAAAAGTTGTTTGTTTTAACACATTTGATAATGCAATCTGCTGCGTATTTAGCACAAGATAATAGCATTACGATTCCACCACCAGTTGTTGCTTTCACTTGGCAAGCAGAATCACCTAATAATAACACATTATCGAATGCAGATTTATTCATTGTTCCAACAGGGATGATTCCCCCTTGTTGGCTTATTTTATTCTCGTATTTAACATTAAGCTTGTTTAAAAATATTTTTATGTTCTTGCTCGCGTTTTTAGACGATGCTAATCCTATTCGATAGATTTTATTACCCTCAGGAACGATCCAGCCAAACAATTCCTTCCATCTTTGATCAAAATACATGAGAGCTTCATTTTGATTAAAATTACCGTTAACGCGTATTTGAGCGCCATAGATTACTTTATTTCTTATTCCTAAAGATCCTGCAACGGTTGATAAAGGTCCATCACACCCAATTAATAACTTTACTTGGAGTTGTCTTTTAGAAGTTTGAAGTAAGACTTGTTTCTGATGAGATTTTTGAAGATACTCAAAGCTTTTGAATCTTTCTCCAAGGAAATAAGTGATATTAATATTATCTTTTACTTTTTCGTAAAAGAGCTTGTCTAAAGCAATTCTATCCACGACATATGGTTGTTCATCTCCAGATAATCTGATAGATTTTCCTGATGGTGCCACAAGACGAGCAATTTCAACGTGGTTTAACACGATATTTTTTGGGAGTTCTATTAATTTACTTAGTTTTTTCGATATAATGCCCGCGCATTGAAATGGTAAGCCAATTTCTTCGTGCTCCTCAATAATGGCTATTTTTAAATCAGTTTTTGATAATAAATAGCTGAGATAATTCCCGGCGATGCTCCCACCAACGATACAAATATCAAATTTCTCAATATTGCTATTCATTATAGTACTCATTAATGCAAATTAAATTAAGGAAAAATTAGAATCTTATGGAAAAAGGATATTTATTTTTTATCTTCAGAAGATTTTGATTTTGGGACCTTTGGCTTTTCTAACGACAATACTTTCGGTTTTGGAATTTGAGGTTTATCTAAAGTCTTAACTTTCGGCTTAGAAATAGCTGGTTTTTTAACACCAGTGTCCATTTTTTTTAATTTAGGGACTACAATACCATCACTCATTACATCAATGAAATCATTAAACTTTATTTGAAAATCGTGTTTAACGTTTCCCAGTTCCTCTTCAAGTATCTTTTCTATTATTTTATCTATTGTTGAATGAATGACACCAATACGTAATTTTTTTAAATTATCAGAAATTCTTTTTTGAACTCCCTCAAATTGTTTTGATAAGTTATTAATGTAATCAGCGAGTATCACGGATATTCTTCCGCTTAAATCCTCAAGCTGTCTCTTAATGTCGTCTTGAGCTGATAAGCTATTGATATAATCAGTAAAGACCGAAGAGATAGTTTCACTTACATCTTCGAACTGTTCTTTATCGTGCTCCTCGATGATATAACACCAAGACTCTAGAGTTAACACAACCTTTTAAAGTTCAATCTTTTCAACGTATGTTACTTCCAATAAATCCAATGCTTTTTTCGCAACTTCCCAAGTAATTTCTTTTAACTTGTATTTTCTCCGTATCCTAGGAAGTAGATACTCAGGCCAGAAGATTAAAGGTTGTATATCGTTGAAAAGTACTACCCATTCCTTCTTCTTTTTTCCGTGTAATATTGTAATGATATCTAATTCTTCCAATTCTGCTAGTATTTTCTCTCTATCGGCCCATTCTGAAAGGATTTTTGGTATTTTTTCTAAGGGATAAAATCCCGTTTTCATCAGATTAAAAAAATCGTATTCGTCAGGATTTAAAAGAAAGTTAGCCAATTTTACCGTTTCTTCAATAGTTTGGTTGTTTGGCTTGTATGTCTGGATAAACTTTCGCATTTTTTTCCTATATTCGTAAAAGAGTTTATTTTCACTTTCCGTTAAAAGCTTGATAATATGTTCATTTGGAACTCTTGAAAGAGTGATATCTTTAACTAGGAATAAAAACTCGCCTTGATTTTTAAATATGCCTTTTTCTTTATCTCTTTCATCTCCCTTGATCCAGTCTCTTCTTATTAAATTAAGTTCTATGAATGGTTCAAGTAGTATGTCAATGTTGGCATCTCTATTCATCAATTCAATTTTTTTTTTCAGTTCCATTTTCGAGTGGGGTCTTTCTCTCAAGCTATTTAAAATCTCCAGCCTTTCTTTACTCTTGTAAATCAAACCAACTTTCTGTAGTTTATCTAAATTTGACAATCTGTCGACATGGAACTGGGTTAACTTGAGTTGATTTGAGATGTCATAATTAGCTTTTTCAATTGCTGAGAGTCTTTTTGTTTTCTTTGCCCTGACTAATTCTTTATAGAATCCGTGTAATTTATTACCCATCTGTTTTATCAAATCTTCAAACAGTTCTAACTCATCATCAAGCTCAAATATTAGAATTGTAATAGTTTGAACGCCTCCTGCCTCCTGCATGAAGTACGACCAAGCTTGATAAGGAGTTTTCTTTAATTTACTCAATTGAAAATTGCCGAATTCTTTTGAGACTTCAAAACTTCCTGCAGAATGTTGGTAGAAAATTCCAAATATGTCGCTAATATCGATTAATGCAGAATAATCGTCCACATTAAAATCTTTATTAACAAATATGAGTTCTATTGGATTGAAATCTGGTTCAATATCTCCACTTTCATTCTGGTTCAATTCAAATTGAAATGACAATATTGCTTGTATCATATACGCTCACGAAATTATTATCGTAAAAAACAGATTTATATAACATGATCATCACGATTTTCATATATAACTTTATTCTATTCGATAACTCCATATAAATTTTATAAAGGGGATGTAGAGAAAAATGAAAAGAAGAAAATCGTTCAAGTTTAAACAGTATATGGCTGTAAGTATAGCTGTAATCATGTCATGTGTCCTTATAGGAAATTTTGGACTAAATAGTATGAATTATAATAGTATTAATTTAAATAGTGAGCTAGAATCATGGGGAGAACCAAAAGTTTCGTCACAATATTCTGCCGAATGGCTCACTAACGGCGATTTTTCTTCGATCTCAAGTTGGTATAATACAACTGGAGGTGACACATCTGATGTTAACGGAACTTACAGTAATGAACAAGCTAATTTTGTTATGCTAGGTGATAATGGTGAATTTACGGTAATAACGGAAGAAGTATATCCAAATCAAACTGGTACATGGTGGGCTGAGAATAATTCACAAAGCTATCCCGTATCTCCAGCAGTTCCAAGAACACCAGCATATGGAATTGATACCGAAGGATGGTGGTGTTCTCATGAGTTTAAAGAAGGAGGTCAAGCATGGACCACAGATAATAATCCTGCTGTGGAATTTAAAAGAAATTATTCTTTAAATGTTGATTTGTCGGATTATTCAATAACTTCTATACATGTAAACGCAACTGTAAACGGAACGGTTTATGCAACAGATCAATCCCAAAATGGGGGAATCGAAGTTCCTGGAGATAATATTCCTGATCATGCCGCTAATTATGATTGGGCAAGATTTTACATTAAGGCCGAAAATATTGAAAGAACTCATGTGTATGAATTGGCGTACTTCAATACATTAGATGTTCTATTGGGTAGAGATACTCATCAAGATGCAGGGGGTCTCGATTATTTAAATAACACATTTCTGACAGCTCAAGATCAAGAAATCCTAATTGCATATCTATCAGCAATTTTCCAAAATACTGCCTATGGTACATTTACTATTGCGTTAGGGATTGAAGTATATTGCGAAGATAACGTGAGCACTGAAATGGACAAGTGGGTTGAATTACGATTCGTTGATTTTGAATTTAATTTCACCTATGAGAAAAAAATGACTCGATATGCACAAGTTTCGTGGAATCAAGTTGGAAATCAATTAAATGGTTCAGTATATCAAATTGATGAAGCAAGGTTAAATTTCAAATATAAAAGCAACCAAGTTTGGCCCACTACGCTCTCTCCAAATTCTGAAATTAGAGCTTACATAAATAATCGCAGACACTCAGAAGTAATAAAATTAACCGATGTTAATGGAACATGGAAAGAAGCAAAATTGGGAGGATTTGATGTAACCTCTATAGTAAGTACAGATGAAAACATCACATTAACAATTCAAGTAATTATCATGGACAACTTCAATCTCAATAGTACATATACATTATCTATAGATAATGCCTCTCTTATGATATATTATTCTCATAAAACCGGTACTGAAACCGATACGGATTTTGAGATATATTTGAATGGAACCGACGAGACGCTTTCGAAAGCTACAACAGCAAAAATAGGCGAGACGGTAAATGTAACATTTATCTATAAAGACATTTTTAATGCTTTCATAGATAGTGCAGCCGTAACGATTACAATTGGTGCTGACACTAAAAATCTTATTGAAATGTCGAGTTATTATTATATTATAGTAAATACTTCAGCGCTAAGCCTGGGCGAAAATTTTCACACTATATCAGCAAGTAGAATTACTTATGAATCTCAAGAAGAACAAATTAAAATAGAAGTATTTTCACTAGATACCTCGATTCACCTCTTTTTAGATCAAGTGAATAAGACTATAGAGAAATCTATTGATGTAAATTATGGTGAGGATGTTAACATTACAGTTCAATATAGAAATACTGAAAGTGTTCCAAGCACGCATGTGAATAATGCTACAGTTATTTTAACAGGCACGGGTTCAACATTAAATTTAACGGAAAATTATGCTAAAGAATATTATAATATTACCATTAATTCTGAGATATTAGGTCTAGGAATCACATATTTAACTGTTAATGCTCAAAAAGAGAATTACTCGACTCAAAACATTGTATTTAAGGTTGAAGTTTCTACACGTGGTACCTATATAGATAGAGTGTTCATCAACAACACAGAAACTTACACTTTCGAAGTTCCGTGGAAGGATGTATTCAACATTACAATGTCCTATAACGACACAGAAACGAATGATTTTATTTCCAACGCAACTGTAGGGATTGAAGGTTCAAGTTATTCGGCAATCCTTAAAGAGGATATTGATAACCAATTGTATAGGGTTACTGTAAATTCATCTCAATTACAAATAGGGATAAATTATTTATCGATTTCGGCACAAAAGGTGAATTATTCTATTGCTTCCCAATTAATCACTATAACGATAACCCAAAGGGAAACGGAAATGGATGTGTATTTAAACCAGACTCTAGGAACCGTGATAGAAATAAAGTGGGACGAAGAATTAAACATAACAGCAATATATTCAGATTCGGGAATATTCCTTAATGGAGCATCTGTATCTCTAAAAGAAGGGAGCACGATCCTTTATAATTTTTCGAAACATCCTGATTTTGATATATACAACCTGACTATAAATACAGCAATTTTAGATATTGGAGTAAATGCCCTAACTGTTTATGCCAAATTAGAAAATTACTCATATTCATTAGAAAGCATCATGATCATAGTGTTTGAACGAGAATCTGATTTAACTACATATATCAACCAAACTCCTTCCATTTCGATAGAAATTGCTCATGGCGAACTTCTGAATATTTCTGCTATATATGAAGATAAAGAGACTGGTACTTTTGTGAATGGATCTTTAGTCAGCTTAAAAGAAGGTTCAACAATCTTATATAATTTTACGATACATCCTGATTTTGATATATATAACTTGACAGTTAACACTGCGGACTTTGGAATTGGTGTTCAAGTACTCACAATCTACGCAAAAGCAGATTATTACACAGCATCTCTTGAAAGCATCATTATAAATGTGGTAGAGAGAGAGACCTCGTTAGATACATATCTCAACCAAACTTCTAGCGTCTCAATCGAAATAGCTTACGACGAATTGCTGAACATCACGGCAGTCTATAATGATCTAGCTACTGGTTTTGTTAACGGCGCAACAGTAACGTTAAAAGACGGGTCTACGGTCTTGTATAATTTAATAAAGAATCCAAATTTGGATATTTACAACGTGACGGTCAATACGGTGGATTTTGGTTTAGGAGTAAGAGCGCTCACCATATACGCTAAAAAAGACAATTACACGGTGTCTCTTGAAAGCATCACGATAAACATCGTAGAGAGAGATACGTTACAAGAAGTCTACTTAAATGGAAATCAAACATCTACAATTGAAATTGCATATGATGAGATACTCAATATATCAACAAAATTTTCAGACAAACATAGTGGATTATTCCTTACTAATGCAGATGTATATCTAAAAGAAGGTTCCACGGTATTGTATAACTTTACAGAGTTGCCATTGTCAGAGATTTACAACTTAACAATAAATACGAAAAATTTAAGCTTAGGTTTGAACGTATTAACGATAGAATGTAATCTAGAAAATCATACCGTCTCCTTAGAAACCCTTACAATATCCGTTATTGCTCGAGAGACTTACATCGAGATTTTCTTAAATGATGAAGATAAGACCAGCGAAAAATCAATCAGTCTTTCTTCCGGAGAGATCTTAAACATAACGATTTTATATAAAGATGTATTAACTGGTGCTTTTATTGATTCAGCGACCTTGCAATTAATTGGAGAGAATATTTCTGGTCCATTGGATGAAGATTCAAATCCAGATTATTATAATTTTACAGTAGATACAGCTTTATTAGAGGTAGGTGTTTCATTCTTATCAATTCTTGCACAAAAACCGAACTATGAATCTACATCAGCAGTTTTAACTGTGATAGTAGCCGAAAGAAAAGCAACTTACGATCTTTTTTTAAATAACATAAGTAAAACGGTAGAAAAATCGATCACTTTGACTATTAACATGACATTAAATATTACTCTAATCTACAAAGATTTCTTAGAGAATTATACTCTGGCTAATGCAACCATAACTTTGACAGGTGGAGCAATTTCAGAAACATTCATCGAAAACATCAGTGGCAATTATTACTATATTCTCATCAATTCCTCGGATCTAAATCAAGGAATCAATTTCTTGAATATTTTAGCTCAACGGAATAATTACGAATCGTTGGCGATATTACTCACGATAAGTATTGAAGAAAGACAGACCGATGTTATTGTATTGCTTGATGATCTTGACATCACTAATGCTCCTTCAAAGAAAGTACCTGTTAATAGTTACATGAACTTCACTGTTATATATACGGATAATTCCACAGGAGCATTCGTAAGTGATGCGACTGTAAGATTGATTGGAGAAGGGAGAAATGACACCTTTACACCTCATTCGGGATATTATTCTTTAAATATTAGTGCTGAAGTTTTAAACCGAGGAATTAACTTCTTGACGATTTATGTGCAGAAAAATAACTACGAACCATATTCTCTAATAGTTACAATTGAAATCATTGATAAACCATCAGATTGGGAAATTTTTCTTAATACATTGAATAAAACTCAAGAAAAGGCAATAGATTTGCCAATCGGCACCGAATTAAACATAACTGTTAGATACCTTGAAAATTCTACGAGATATTTGATTCAAAATGCAACTATTACCGTATTAGGAGAGGGTCTCTCAGAAATATTGAATGAATCCACTAATTACTATTCCATTCTCATTAATACATCCCAATTGGATATTGGAATAAGAATATTAACAATAATCGCTGAAAAAGACAATTATCAAACCATCTCAACGACTTTAAGGATAAATGTACAAAGAATAGATACTAATATCACAACTACTTCGGGAGAACCTAACGTAGAAGTTGAGGTAGGAATTCAGCCAAAATTAGAAATTGTATTAAATGATATTGATTTCAATGGAACGATCACGGACGCAACGGTTCAATATTCGTGGATCTATGGCACTGGAACGCTTGAAGACGAGGATGGTGATGGAATTTACGAGGTATCTTTAGAGAATGCTCCCCCTGGTACCTATACTGTCACTGTCACGGCATATGCTGGAGACGATTATGATTTTGAGCGTTATTATGTTACTATTACAGTTAATAAACCTACCACTACAGGAGGAGATAATACTTTCTTTATAGTCTTTTTAGTTACCTTAATTCTCTTGATTTGCGTTGCGGGATACGCAGTATTATATCAAAAAAGGCTAAAAATTCCAAAACCTATTAGAAAATTGAGAAGATACAGGCGTACTTTAAAAAGAGTGAAAGGCGTTGAAAACATTGAAATAATCGGTCGTAAAGACGCAATAGATGAAATATACAATGGTTTCATTGATAAAGTCTCAAAGAACTTGAAAGAGAAAGAAGCAACAGTAGAAACAGCCTCTTTAATGGCTGAGGAAGTCGCTCTTCAATCAAAGAAATAGACTAAAATAGATTTTTTTTACAATTATTTTTTTATTCGTCTCTATATCCTAAATCCATCATCATTCCATAGGTAACTCCGAGAATGATGTTTTTGAAAACATCTGGCATTTCATTCATTAAATCAGATCTTTCAGCAAATATTGGAATTACTCTTTCAACTACATATTTAGTTTCTGGTTTTTTGTTATAGAGTTCTATGATTTTTTCACGAAATTCTTGCATGAAAGATTCGTTATTAAGCAAAAACTCACGGACGTTTTGTTTTCCGTTTATCACGCCAAAATGACCCATCCCTGCTTTTAAAGGATAAATCTTTTTTAAGTTTTCTATGGATTTCATGTAGTCATCGTACTTAAAATAAACGGGCATGGATGTAGGCATTGAGATTAACTTCGTAGAGTGGTAAATGGTACCGACTGCCTCTCCAAAGAATATAAATTCGATTTCTCCGTCTTTCACAAATAAGGGACATTGGTGATCGTGCGTATGGCCGGGTGTTTTTAATATGGATAATTTTACTTCTTTTCCATTGCTTTTAAACGACTCAACTACGTCAAGCTTGTTTGGATCGCTATTAAAGTTCAAGCTTGGTTCAATTATTTTAAATGCATCGTCTTCGATTGCTCTCATTTCACCAATAAATTCTCCAAATGTCCGCTTTGCTCGACTTAAATGATACTCGTAGTCGTTTAGTAAGATTCTTGTTTCTTCGTTAGTGATGATCTTAACATTCGGATTGAGAACTTTAATTTTATCGTAAAGTTTCCACATTCCTCCAGCGTGATCAAAGTGATGGTGAGTAGTTATGAGATACTTGACTTTTGAGAGATCTATTTTATTTCTTTTTGCATATCTTAGTATGGTCTTAACTTCTAATGATGATCCACAATCTAAAATGAGATTGCAATCGTCAAATTCTGCAATGAAACAAGTTAACACTCTTCCCATCCCAAATTCTCTTAAATCCACGTGATGTACATAATCGTTGATTTTTCCCGATTCTATTGTAATAATCCCCATTTTTGTTCAAATGATCTTTTTTAAATATTGTTTAAACAAGCTAAAACAACTGCATCGTGATACTCTCCTTGAAGCCTAATATAATCTTTCAATAGCCCCTCCTCTTTAAAGCCGCATTTCTTAAATAGTTTAATAGAGTTCACATTCTCAACCGCAGTATGAGCTTCTATGCGATTTAAATTCAAGTGAATGAAACCCACGTTCTTAATAAGGTTTACAGCTCTTGTCCCGATACCCATATTAAAATATTCTGGACTTGCTAACCAAACACCCACCTCTGCTCGATTGTGCAACCAATTCAAGCTCCATAAACTTATCGAACCCACTTTTTTTCGGGCATTTCCTTCATTTATTTCTATAATATAATTGAACTGGTTGTATTTCTTCCACGATTGCAGGTAATTTTCGACCAATTTATGTGAATGTTTTAATGACGATAAAGGTCCTAACGATAAAAATTGGTTAATTTCTTTTTTTCTCAAGCTGTCGAAGAGAAACCCAGCATCTTCTATAGATATCTTTCTCAAGTAAAGATCGTTTTCATTTATTTCTTCGACTACTTTTTCGTTGAGCATGATTCTATGATTTGATAATATTCTTAGAAATTTATAGTATATCTTGAAAAAAAGAAAAAAATATAAAGAAATTTTTAAAGATTTAAATTCCTTTGAAGTGTGGAGTGTCTTTTATCTTTCTGCGACCACCGCAGTTATCGCATTGAGTACCGTCCTCAAGTTTACCCTTTCCTTTACATTTTGGACATTTTACTTTACGATTAAAGGCAATAATTCCTTCTTTTGAATCAAATGATGCACTGTTAATGCCAAAACCCATTTGCTCCATTATTGTTCCTAATTGAATGTTGCGGGTTCCAAATTTAACACACTTCTTTATTACAAATAAAGACGTAGTGGCAGCATCACCTAACCATTTGGCTTTCTCTTCAACTAGTTTTTCAAACTCATCACCGGCTGGTGCGATCCAGGAAGCAATACCCCAATCAACAGCAGTTTGACCGTCAATAGGCTCTCCAAACATTGCTATTTTCATTGCTCTATTAAGTCCAACTATTCTTGCTAATCTCGTAACTCCCCCGTTTGCAGGGAATATACCGCGGTTAATTTCAGGTAAACCGAGTTTAGATCTATCAGACACAATAACAGCATCACAGCATAATACAATCTCAAATCCTCCACCTAACGCAAATCCGTCAACTGCGGCAAGTAAAGGT
>Ga0180437_10004135_pt1 | contig 20917 bp, 13 predicted proteins | sample SS_ome_4_FD_132410 | JGI IMG/M metagenome (GOLD analysis project Ga0180437, IMG submission 132410) | Hypersaline lake sediment archaeal communities from the Salton Sea, California, USA - SS_3_D_1 metaG | ecosystem: Environmental > Aquatic > Non-marine Saline and Alkaline > Hypersaline >... | reverse complement strand
GTGGTCGGGGCTGCGGTCGTTGTCGTTGTGGTAGTCGGAGCTACTGTTGTTGTCGTTGTTGTGGTCGGGGCTGCGGTCGTTGTCGTTGTGGTAGTCGGAGCTACTGTTGTTGTCGTTGTGGTAGTCGGGGCTGCAGTCGTTGTCGTTGTTGTGGTCGGGGCTGCGGTCGTTGTCGTTGTTGTCGGTAAAGTTAATATATTCCAAAAAATATCTGGACTTGCAGATGTATCAATAAAAGCATAATCTAATTCATTTGCAGAACCATTATCAACCCAAAAACCCCATTTTGAATGAACAAATGCTTGAAAAGTACCTGTTTCCAATACCGATTCTCCTGCCCAAGAACCATCGTATGCATTATATGCTATATCTGAATTACTGTCCCTATAAAAAATATAAATATCAGTGCCTACTGGAACCAAAGACGGCTGGTCTCCATCATCAAGGTCGGTATAATGTGTCCATGTGGCCCATGAAGCCCCGTAAGCATGCCTATAATATCCGGTACCTGTAGCAAGCTCACAACCAATATAGTGGCTTCCATCAGTATCCACAGCAATCTGACCTATAGAAGAAATATTCGTAGTAGCAACATCATCTACAGTAAAAGACGTAGCATTATTAACGTTGCCTATAGCAGCATATAGTTCTTTATCAACGTCAATATATGAAAATATAATAAAAGGTAAATTATCTGAATCAACTGCAATATCTAATTCATAACAATCTTGCCCTAGTACAGAATGTACTGTTACTTCCGTATTCCAAGAACCTCCTACTTTATTGATATACATACAAGTATATGTTGCCGTACCTCCAATCTTGGGATATTCTGTAAAAACAATATGTGGGACATCGTTACTATCAATTGCAATTGCTGTAAATAATTGTGCGGATGAAGGGTCTTCTCCAATATCTGCTATTAAAGTAGCTTCACTTCCAAATGTATCTGTTCCACAATCATATACAACATACATAAGGGTAGATGCCTTCCCACTATCATCCATATAACTAACATGGATGTCATCATTTGAGTCTATTGCCCCGGAGACACCTGCAATGCTTGTCCCAGAAGTAACATCATCCTGTTTAGAAAATGAAGTTGGTGTAGATGAATTCCCCTTCCACATTTCCACGTAGTCGCTGCTTTCATTTGTAACCAACACATAAGGAATACCACTACTATCCCTGAACACAGTCCGTGCTGCATTTAGAAAACTATTTGTATTCGATGATGTTACTTGTACTGCAGCCATTATATTGTTATATATTCATCAAAATTATCATTTGCAATAAGAATCGTACCCCGATCAAAATCAAGTGTTTGCCAATCTGTTAAGTTTTTAGTATTATAATAATCTGACTGTAATTGTGTATTAATAATATGTACTTGGTTGTTTTTGCAAACACGGTTCAATTCTGGAATTAGTGTTGTTAAATCATCATCACTAATGCATTCTAATAACCAACGAGAAAATATATAATCCCATTGATTCCGACTATATTCTTCAACCTTAGTCCTAATATCCGTTACCTCTAAAAACGGTTGGATAGATGGGTCAGCCTGGCTTATTGCAAAATCAGACACATCTATTCCATACGCATCTATACCTAGATCACGAAATCCCTTTACTTCAAAACCATAAGCACAGCCAATAACCAATAAACTTTTACCAATAAACCTATTTGTTAGTTTGATGTTCAGCCCTTTACACAAATCACCAAATACATTGCCTGTACTTTCTTCTATTGGCAAATATCTGGCAGAAATTTGATTATACTGTATTTTGTTATAATCAGTATATCCAGCATTGTGGGTATATGTTTGGTTTTTACCATCAAAATACCTCTCATCGTACTCACTAGGTTGTAATACAGGCATAATTTGAAATTTATGAATATTTCTATTCGAATGTTAATATTATACCAACGCCTTTTGTCCCTGTGCCGTTAGCATAACAATCAACAGCCAAACGGTCACCTGTTGATACTGTATTGTTGGTAGGGTCTACAACAGATGGTACTGTTGCGGTGTAACTACTATATTCAGACTGTTCAATAGTAATTCCAGTAGTTAACATATCTGCGCCAATGGTTGTATTTCTAATCATTAAAGATACATTGCCAGAAGAAGACTCTGTGTTATTAAATGCCTCTGCTTTTAACAACTTTAATTCATTAAATTCTTCAGGAATAGTAAAATAATATATGCCCGCACCAGTATTTAATGTACTTGTGTCGGACAAAAATTGGGAATAAACAATTTTTCTTTTATCATTATAACTCCCTCTGGTGACCATAATTAATAACTATACGGTAGTAGTAGTTGTTGTTACTGCTGCTGTTGTTGTAGTAGTTGTTGCTGCTGTTGTTGTAGTGGTTGTTGGGGCTGGCCCAATAACATGATAATCTACAGAATAACTTGGATCTGCCGTAGTATCAATTTTTATAGCAGTATCTAGCAAATCACCTGCTGACCATGAAATTGTTTGCCCAACCGACATATTAATAGTGCTTGTCCCAACTGTAATTACTGCGGTTCCAACAGTACATGTCAATGTAATTGATTGTATTGTATTGGCAGCAATGGTTAGGGAAGAACCGGTTACTTCTCCACCGTCCGGAGTATTATAGACAGAAGAAGTCAGGCTTCCACCAGATCCAGAAATAGATCCACCAGTTAAATTATTAAATGCTTTTACGAAAGCTTCTGCTGTACTATAGACAGTGCCTTCTAAACTAATATTACTTACCAGGTAGCAATCCAAAACAGTTTCATTGTTTTGAGTGTGCCAAATCCATATCCTGTCTATTTCGTCTTTCCTTGCCTGTAATGTTTTTGGGTACACTTTATTATACGTGCCACCACCAACAGCACTCCCAAAACGAATACTGTTATCATCAATATTTTCAATATACAACATGGCTGTTATTTTTATTTAGTCTAAACAAATTTAACGAATATTATGCAAATTATTTATACTTCCTTGCCTTATAAGATGATCTTTGAGTTTTTTTGTCATCGGTTTTATCAAACCAAACTTTTATATCTTCTTTTCTCATACCGTAAACCCTAGCGATGATTTCACCTGCAGTATCATAGTCTTCAGAGGTAATAGCATCCCTTAGCCTATTCATTGTAACCGTAGGTAAACCAAAAAAAGCCCCCAAATCAATAAAACTTTTAGTTACATATTTTTCTAACTTCTCCCTGTCTTTATCCCCTGGGTCTTCTTTTGTTAAATATTTTAATGCATATCCTACATCTTCTATGAGTTGGAAAGAATCATCAAGAGTCCGTACTATATTGTCCTCTGTTCTACCATAGCTTTTCCCAGTAAATTTATTTTTTGAAAATTCAATCATTTGCCCTAATGGGAAAAACCCCTTGGTTGTGTTTGCTACCGTTGACAAAGCATCGTCTTTTAATGCTTCTTTTATTTTTTCTTCATCACCACTAAATAAGTTTATAAGATTAGAACCACTTTTTTGTGCAATATGGAACAAGAAACCTAATGCAGTAGAATAAATAAACAACCCTCCAAAATCTTTTGCTTTCATTCCAGTTAAGGCTTTTACTGCTGCCTTTTCGTTAGAAATATCCGGATTGTTTTTTATGATATCAGCACGTTTGTTTATATACCCTCTCCTGAGATTCCTTGTTTTTTCCATTATTTTGCGGCTATATGCCATTGGTGCATTTAAAAAGAAAGTTGCATTCCTCCATGCGCCAGTTTGCATTTCAGAAATATCCGTAAACCTACTTGATTGCTGTGTTTCATTCATGTATTTCTCAAACACCAATAATGCTTTATCTGCGGCACCCTGCTTTGCATCTTGCTCAGAGAACCCTTCTTTTTTTAACCTTTTATATTCTGTTTTGTAGTTATATGATATTACAGGAAGCCCTCCAACACTAATTGCCCATTTATCTGCCACCTGGGTGGGATTCCAAAGTAATGTTACAAGTGTCCCTGCAGTCTTTTGCATTGGCTTGTCTCCAAACATAGTTGGGTCAACTTTATTCCTAAGTTTCCTTCTAAAAGCAGTTTCGGAAGTTGTAATGGACTCAATGTCTGCTATATGCCTGTATTTAAACTGAGATGAATTTTTTAATATTTCAAAAGCCATCTTCCTTGATTCGGATTGTGTAGGAAGATTAAGCCATTCTTTCATAATACCAGTAGGGCTTCCATAGTCACCCTCTAATGAAGCAATAAATGATGTCATTTGTTTTGGTGCAAGGCTTAAATTTGCTCGAATTTTGGAACCAACAAAAACCCTCCGTAAGTAATTGCCAATCATTCTTTCTTTATTGCCAACATATCCTGCTTCAATTAATTTTTTTATTTGTTCCCCGTGTGCAATCAATCCTTCTGCCTGTAATGCATTCCGTACTTCCCTGCTACTTAATGCTGAAAACATTTTTGAAACAGGTTCAGCTAACCCGACAAATTTTCCATAATCCTGAGTATACCTTATTGCATTTTCAAACATATCATTTTTAAAAAAATCAAAGTCCCCATATCTCCTTCGTTTAGTAAAACCCTTAAATGCAGTTACATTATTAAAACCTACTGAAGGAATATCAACAATTGCTTTTGCATTAATCGGAACATAATTTTCTTCAAATGGAAATTTTGAATTAGTCAGGTTTTCGTAAGTATCGCTTATTTTTTTCCTTGCAACTGGATCATTATAATAATTTTCAACCAAAAATGAAGCAAATTCTTTAATATTACCTGTTAAATTTGAATCAAGTAATTTAAATGCCTCTTCCGTCATTCCTGCACGTTCCATGTATTTTTTATTTGACCCCCCGTATTTCCATGCAGCCCACATGGTAACCGCCGTGCCCTGTTTTAATTGTTTTTCATGGACAATTGTATCCCCATCCCTATTTTTTAATTCAAGCTTAATATTTATTTTTTTTCTGGAATCATCAATCATTTTATTAACAGACCACCGTTTCCCATATATAGACTTAATACCATCTCTTAATTTTGATTTCATCCTGTTTTCTTCTGTAAGATTTACAGAATCCCCTTTTCGAAGGCCTTCTACTAACTTCTTCAGTGCGCCAGTTCCACCCCCAACACTACGATATGATTGATCTATACGTTTTGATAATGATGCAATTGTGCCAAGAAATTTATTATATACACGGGTAAACAAATGGCCCTTCCTGCGTTGTTTTTCAATATCGGCTACTTGCCCTTTTTTTCCTTTTGCTTTCTCTTCTGCTTTTTTAGACCCATAGATATCTGAAGCCACATTTTTATTAATTGTTTTTTGTGCTCTTTCTGTTGTTTTTTTCCATTCTTGATGTTCTTTCGTATACATTTTAGATTCATCTTTGAATGCATCTTGAGCTATCTCTAGTTCTTTTACAGAAGCCTTTTGTAATCCACCATAAAAATCAATAATATTATATGTTTGACGTAATTCTTCAATTTGAAATTGTATATTTTCTTTTTCAGCCTCAAACGCATTGTTTAATTTTGCTTCTAATTCATCAATATTATCCTTTATTTTTTTTAATTCTGCTTCTTTATTCTCTTCTTTTACTGCAAGGGCTTCTTTCATGTCTTCTTTAAATTTTTCCCCTTTTAAACCAGCCCTTGATCTTTTAATTCCACTAACGGTTACAAATGGCTTAAAATCGACAATCATCTTATCCAGTCTTTTAAACTCCTCTTTTGCTACTCTTTTCTCGTTACGTTCAATAACCTTCTCAAGTTTTGATTCAATATCTTTTACCTGTTTTTCTGTAATACGTTCAGAGGTGAGAGTTTTTAATGCTGTAGTTATATTGATACCTTTCAGCCTTCTTAGTTCTGTTTTATTGGTGTCAATAAACTTTCTCAGTGACTCTGCTGAAAAATGTAAATCTTCTTTAGTCTCTTTTAGTTGTGTCCGTGCAGCCTTTCCTCTTTCACCTAATGATTTTTTATATTCCTGCCACTGGTTAATAACCTGTAATTCTTTAGGTACCTTTTCAGATGGTTTCTTTTCCCTTGTTTTCTTCTCAGTAGGTCTTTCTGTAAACCTTTCTGTAGTAACATTGAAATAGTCTTGTTTTACTTTTTCCTGTTGCTCTTTTTTTAACTTTTTATACCAATGGCTCCTTTCAATTGTTTTAAAAGACTCAATAGAAGCATCTGCTTCACTAAGGTTCTCTTTTGATGTATCAAATGATTTTTTAGCCCTCTTTAGTACAGGCGAAGGTATTTTTAATAAGCCCTCTTCCTTCTTTGTTTTCTTAATCTTTGATTGGTCTTCCTTTGTAATTTCCTCTGCTGTTGGCTTGGTTTGTTTGCCCTCCAAGTCTTTCTCCTGAGTTTGCAAACCTTGCATTTTCTTTTTATCATCTCTGCCATCTTTTTTAGTTTTGGATTTTACTTTTTTTTCTGATTCTCTATCTTTTGCAGTGTCCCGTATACTGCGTTGTCCAGGCTCCTTCCCTTCAGCCCCTTCCTCCGGTACTGCCTTTTTAGTTTCTCCTTTAATTTTTTCGGCATCTTTGGCCTCCTTTTCTTCTTTGATTTTTATTTTTTGTTCAATATCAATTACCTCTGGTTCCTTTTTTTGGGAACTTTTTTCTTCTTCTGAAATCTTAACTTCTTCTTTTTCAATAAGTTCTTCTTTTTTTTCTGTTAACTTTTCTTTCTCAATTTGTTTTTTCTTGTCAATTTCTGTCAACTTTGTATCGGGTTTGTCTGAGAATGTTTGCGCAAACTCTTCTATTTTTTCAAAAAATACTTCTTTTTCTTCTGGTTTTAATGTTTTATCATTTTCAATAGCCTTTTTGAATTTTTCAGGATCTCTTGCTACCTCTTCTCCCATAATTTTTAAATCAGCAAGATTGTCAAGAATATTTGCCTGTGCTTCTAGTGCTGCTTTTTTTTGAGAATTTTCTTCTGTTTTTGATTCTATCCTTAGCTCAAATGCCTTTTCTCTTAATTTTCCAATCGGTTCTTTAATATTTTTTGCAATTTCCATAGCACCTGGGGATGATGTTGCAAAATTACCTAATGCCCTAGTACCTGCATACTGAGCAACATCTTTTAATCCAAATGCTAAGCCAATATCAAAAGAAGTTTCAACTTCCCTCCAATCAATATCACCTTTTGTTATTAGTTGTTCTATTGCGTTACTTCCACCAAAACCAACTGCATTAGAACCAGCAGCAGTAGTTGTTCCTAATAATGGCATTCCTGTTGCCTGGGTTATTGTTTTTCCTATTAACCCAGAACTATATCCAAGTGCAATCAATATTCCTGCATCTTTAGCTCCTATTCCTGCCCCTTTTAATCCTTCTGTTATTTTTTCCACAGCATTAGCATCTTCTTCAACTGCATCAGCATACCTATTGACAAACCCAGACCCTACCATCTGGGTTAATATTCGTGGCACCTTTATTATTTTTCCTAATTTAAACTCAGGAGTAATTGCAAGTTCAAGAAACAATCCTTCCATATTACCAAGGTTTGTTAATAACCTTCCTGCCCTTGTGTCAGGCATACGTGTTTCGTCTTTTTCCGCAACAGATTCAAGGACATTTGCTATATAACGAAATCCTCCCCCTTTTTTAGCTCCGGTTATATCACCAACTGTTGTTGCAGCAGCATCTAGTGTCCTAAAAAAATCAGAAGTACCCCTGTTTATTGCACCAACAGTCCCCCAAAAATATGAAGTAGGTTGTTTAGATAATCCTTTTAGTTCTATTATGTTGTTAAAACTTTCACGTTCGCCATCCCTTAATCTCCTTTCAAGGTTGATACCTTCCTTTAGCCCAATATCTTTTGGTGTTATGCCTTTTTCTTTCAAATATTCCCCAAGGCTTTGTACTGGCATATCGCCATCTGCTTTAAAATATGATACAACATCCTCTCCTATAAATTCTTCAGGTTTCTGGTCGATAGATAATGGGTGCCTAAACTGGGAATATGCTGTTTTATCTTGGCGTACTTCTGTTTTTGGTGGTGTATGTGTAATTTCAGAAAATTTTTCTTCTTTGGGTTCGGGTATATTTATAACTGTACCACTCTCCAACCTTGCAATAGTTTTAGCCAAACTTGTTGAATCAATGTCTTTAATTTTAGTATCTATTCCTACGCCTAGTTCTCTTGTTACATTTCGAACATATTTTTCAACATTGTTTTCTGTTTCAGGAGCATATTTGCTGATAAAATCAAATAATGTAGATTCTCCTGTAAGTCCAGTCCTTGTCCTTCCTTCTTGTTTTGCTTTGATGTCAGATATTAATGCTTTGTATCCTTCGTTAGGTGTTTCAAATTTAGCCCACTTGCCTCCTCCTATTTTATTTTCACCCTCAATGGCCCCTTTTTGCCCTACATATATTAAATTTCCAGGATTATTGTGTTCAAATGCAATGCGGCTTTTTTCAGGAATAATAATAGGAGTGGTTTCTTCTGAAACAGCATATTTACTCCATTTGTTTTCTTTAATAGGAGCCTGTGTCTCTTTGACTATATATTTATCCCACTTGTCTGGCATAATTACATTTTTTGTGCATCAGGATTTTCTTTAACAAACTCGGTTTCTTCTTCTGTGGGAATATCATATACTACTCCATTGAGCGTATATTTTGTAGTTGATTTTTCTTGTCTCGGCTCAATGCCTAATTTTTCATCAAGCCAGTTAAGGAACCTTTTATCTTCTCCTTCTTTCCTGAAATCAAACTCTTCATCTCCTACTTTAAGATTATATCCTTTCCACCATGCTTTACCGGTTTCAACATCTTCCTCTTTAAGTAATTCCTGTAATTCTTTAGCAATTGTTTTCCTGTTTTCAATAAGGCTTTTACCCTCTAAAACCATATCCCTTATCCCTTTATATTTTGGGTTTACTGCTTTTTCTTTTATGTCAACTTTAAAATCAGGATCCAATAGTTCTGGAAAATTACCAGGAATACTTTTTTCTCCAAGCATAGGCCTTATTACTTCATCAAATATTCTTACCATTGCTGCCCTTTTAGCTCCCTGAGATGCATTTTTCTTGGGAATTGGTAATATTTTCCTTTCTGTATCTCCTTTGCTGTTTGGTTCTCCAACTAATTCGATATTTCCCTGGGGGTTAATAAATGCATCGGAAAGGTTGCCTAAGCCTGTTGAGTACCCTGTTTTTAAAATATCTACTGCCTCTTGGTCTTTTCCCATAATCCTTGATACCAAGTCTTGGGAAAACTCCATGCTTCCAAAATATTTAGGGTCAAGCCCCTTTTTGTCCCATTCTCTTCGTTGCCCTGTAAGCTGTTCTTTTTTTGCTTCTTCTCGCATTTTAAGCATAGAACTTGTAACCGGATATGTTTTTGAAGAAGGAGCCATTAATTGGTTTCTATATTGATTTATTAAATTCCTTGTTCGCTCTCCTTCTTTCGAATAAGGATCGCTTAAATGATGTTGAATTACCTCATCGTTAGCAATACGTTCATCAAAAAGCCTTACTGCCTCTTGCCCTCTTGCATATTCTTTTTTATAAAAAGGTGATTTTTCATCCCAATCAACCGTTTCTTCCCCTTTTAACTTTGAAATATCTTCATAATTTGAAGAAAGGTGTTTTAGTACATCAAACCTTGGCACTAATATTCCAGAAGCATCCCTCCCTATGTTTCCTTCTTTTTCAAAAGCACTTAAATTTTTCAATGATGCTGGGTGCCAACTCTCACGCCCTGGCCCGGTTAATTCTTTTTGTGCGTTTGCATATTGTGCTACATTCCATTTTTTCTTTGCAGTATTCTGTTCTACTCTTAATTTATCTCTTTTCATTTCAAGATAATCATTAGCAGATAATTTTTTTCCCTGGTCTAACCACCGTTTTGCCCATTTATTGGTGACATCATTAACCTCTCCAAGGTGTTCTTCTGCTACTTTTTGAGATAATCCCTCTACCGCCTTAAAATCAAGGGCACGTAACATTTCTTTGTATTCCTGCGCTTGCCTGGATTTGTCTTTCTCTAACTTTGCCAACATAGATTCCGTGATTCGTTGGGAAGCTGCATGTAATGGAGTTGCAAAATCACCTAAAAACAACGGTGCTCCTCCTGTTGGAATATTTGATGTTCGTGCCATTTTTATTAATTTTTATTAATATCCGGGAACTTGAATTGTTGGATTTCCTAGTGCCTGATTTGTCCACATCTCTTGATTTTTCTCTAATCGTTTTTGTGTTAAAAACGGCCCCAATGATGTAGGTTCTCCTGTTGATGTTGTATTTTGGTTAAGACCCTGGTATTGATCCATCATCCAGTCATTCAGCCATGCCCCGTAAGCTGTTTGTAGTCCACCTGCAATATTAGCGGCTCCTCCTTGTGCTTGTTCTGAAGCGTAGCCCATCTCAGACATAAATGGAACAAACCGGTTGTAATAAAATTGCTGATTTTCTGCTTCAGACATTAATCCAAGAGACTTCATTAATTGTAATTCCTGGTTGGATTTATATTCAGCACCTTTTTCAAGTATCTGTTTTTCAATATCCATTTCTTGCCCAAAAAGTTGGGCATATAAACCCAATACATCCGAGGAGGTTTCTGAGGCAGCTTCTCCTCTTGACAATGCACTACTTATTCCGGATTTAATTCTTGAACGGGTAATATCTTCGCCCGGCAACCCTGTTTGAGAAGCACCCTCCCTTGCTAATTGGACTTGTTCTTTTGTTGCGCTTGGTATGTTATATTGCATATTTTCCAATGCCCGCCTTCTTCTATTGTTTGCTGCACCTCTCTGCAATAATCCTAACCCTGTTTGTACTCCCGACAAAATGAGTGGTAATGCTTGAATTCCCATCTTATTTTTGATTTATAGTTACAACTTTCATTTCCCTTAAATTATTAAAATTAACGCTTTTTGCATTAATATTTATATAGTGCCCTGATATCTTATTACCGGAATATAGTAAATTAATATCTTCTGTGCCGTCCCTTTTTATAATATTCCTCAATATTGGGCCAGCAAGGCTTCCCTCCCTGTTTCTTAACAATGCTGGGTATATCATAGTCTTTTGCCCAAATGGATAATTATTATCTTTTTCAGATGTTATTTCAATAGTCCACTGCCCATCAGTATCCAAGGTGATATTTTCATAACTTTTTTGTACTTGAGGATAGCTGTTTGCAACAGCATCAACATATGCTTCTTTCCTTGTGCTTCCATAGAAACTATTGGCATTTCCTGTATTGTGTTGATAAATTTCCCCATTTAAAAATGAATATAAAATATCCCCGTGCCATGCAAAATTTTCAGGAATAAGGCTTCCATTATTGAATTCTACAAAAAACAAAAAACCTTTATTCTCTTCTTTTTCAGAAAAGAGTATTGTTTCTATTGAAACACCCATAATAAAAGAAATATATACCGACTCTGTTTCTTCCTCTATGGCAACAACAATATCTTTAGTCCCAATATATTCCCGGAATGCTTTTGCTTTTGCTTCAAAGTATTCCTTCATATTGTATTTACTGGAAATTTCTATTGTGCCATTTGTTGCCGACCTACAAAAGTCACCTGTTATCGTATCAAAAAAATAAACATAGTCATTTGAGGCACACACTGACCTGGGATATTTGGATCCAAGGTATGCTTCATACCTCAACTGGCTGCCAAATACTTTATCGGTTTCAAGTACAATTTCGTCTCCGGAAGCTTGTTTAGCGTAATTTTTACCGATGTAAACAGACGTTTCCCTGTGTTCTTGTATAATCTTTAATGTATCCCCTCTTTCAATAACTTTTGTAATATCACCATATATATCAGAAACAGAATAAGATTCACGTTGAGATAAAAATACATTAAGCCTGTTAAGTTCTGTGTTTTCAATAAAGTTTTCACTCCTTTTTATTTGCTTAGATGTCTTTTGCTCTGACTTTGTTTTTACCACACCTCTTCCTATATTTATTCCCGTAGAAGCATAATAGTCTGAAAAATTATTATCTTCGACAAAAACAACAGGTTCACTTGTGTCTCCACTCAGCCTTTCTCTATAATAAATATCTCCAAAATCAGGTTCCAAAATAGCCGGAGTTGCTAAGTCTGAAGACTGGGGTTGCACCCCGGCATCGTGTCTCCTTGTTGCTTCGCCTGGGCTTAATATATTAAATTCTTCTCCTATTTCATAATATACTTTGTCTTGTGGAGTTAAATTGGGCCTGTATATTTCTATATTATCAATCTCTGGTGGGCTTGTTCCAATAATTGCATCAAACCCTCCATCAATAATAAATCCGGTTTCTGTTACATCTGTGCCACCATCATCATATGTCCTCGTATATTCGTCTAATACTTCATAACTATCTTCGTGGCCCCATCTTCTTACACGATCACCATTTGCCCATACATAAGCAGATAATTGTGAATTAGGAAATGCTTTTATAATCCTGGTTATGGCTTGATTTATTTTTAAAAAATACTTATTTGTCGGAATCCCGTTACCTCCATCTACACCAGTGCCAAGTATTTGTTCAACAACTGGCACGAACAATGAATAGGTATATGAATTATAGGGAATGTAAGCAATCCTGTATGTTTTAGCCCACTCAGGAGGTCTGCTATTTATTGTAATTTTTGGTTTTGCTACTGTTTGTAAATTAGCAGGAGAAGCTACTGCATCTGGAAGTGGTGCATAAATCTCTTTATCTCCAAAAACAATATTGTACCGACTATACCCATCATTGTATACTATTCCAAATTTATGATATTGTCCACGTTTTAATCCTTTATAAACGACTGAGGATGCAGATGTTATAATCCCGGTTGCTGTTGATGCCCCAGATAAATTCCAATAATCAAGTATTACTTTATTGTTGCCTGAATTTAAAACATCCATCGGTGGAAGCGGGCTACATTCCTGTATTTGGTTTTTTAATTGATTATATAATGATTCTTTTGCAATACTTGGAAAATCTCCTGGTTCTGTGGTTGGTGTAATATATTGTGCAACCACAGTTTCATCACCCCTTGGTACTGAAATTTGATATACCGAATTAGCATAAAAAGTCGATGGTATTGTAAACGTAACCCTTGTTCTTTTTACTTGCGTGCTTCCGCATTTTGTTATAACAACAACAGAGTCATTAGATGTTTTTGGAATAGTAGTAGAACTAGAACTAAAATCTGCATCTGCTGTTACTATGCTCAAGTCATAATCTAGTTGGCTTTCTTCAAAATCATACCCAATTTTAGGCATTGACATGCCAATATATTTCCCATCAAATAAAAATAAATCTTTAGCCGACAATGGCACATCATGGAAATAAGCATTTCCATAAGCATTATCTATAGAATCAAGTGATGTATTATTTAAAAAATAAACAGTATATAATGCATTGTTAGAAATAAGGCTAGACCCATTGGTATCAAATTTCTCTATTGTTATAAATTTATAAAAAGAATCAGTATTCCGATTTGATGCATCCCTTATAGCAATGTTTATAGATTTTACGTCATTACTCCCTGTGCTAACAGTTATTCGAAGTGCGTTATTTGTAGTAATGTCTGTTACCCATACACCAACACTGGTAATATCTTCCTCTGGTAATGGCACATAGCTAATCGGGCTATAAGTAGACTCATGAAAATCATCATACACATAATTGTATTTTACCTGCCATTGCTTTTTCCGCAGGTTATTGAAATTAATGGTTTGACCTTCGTGCTCTGTTAATGAATCATATATTACATTTGGCTTGAATTGTGGTGGTTTTTTTATATACGGGAAGATGTTTTCATCAAAAGGTTGGTCTGAACTAGAATATGCTTCTCCTGAGAAGTTATTCGTGTAGTTTAATGCTTTTAATATATTGAAGCTTTTAGGTTCTTGTGAATTGTCATTCCAGTATAACCTTCCTTCTACTACTTCGGCATTTACAATATTGTCTGTAAGCCCAAGCGTGGATTGTGAATAAAAAATTTTTTGTACTTCCCCTGTAGAGATAAAAACCCTAAAAATAGAATGGTTCCCTTGTGAATTATATACAAACCAAATTATTGCTTCATTTTGTACATCCGGGCACCATCCAATGGTTTTATTTGTGCCTGTAGGTAAAGTTGGAGAAGTAAGCTTTACTGTACCGTCCACAGGAGTATTTGAAAAAATGTTGCCGATATTATCTGGCCTCATATTAACTCTTTTCCTAACCAATCCCTGGTCTGATCTTAAACTTTCGGAATCAATATTATCAACCATTGGCCCCGAGAGAGGTAATATTTCTTCTAACCTTGGCATTATCTCCTTACTGTTGAGTTATATGATTCAAACTGTGAGTCTAAAAACTCATCCATGTTTTGTGGTATATATTCAATGTCTGTAAATTCTTCAAAATACCTTGTGCGTTCACTTAACATCATTTGAAGTTCACCAATTGAATAGCGTTCAGGTATCCTCATTAATGCAAAGTCATATTTAACCATTGCAATAATTAAATCCCTCATGTGGTATGGGATGCAATTTTCGGTAGAACAATCAATGCCGTTGCTTCTATACCTTAAAACAACTTTTATTTCATCCGGGGGGTTGCCATTCTCATCTAAGCCTTCATAATTCCTGACAAAAAACCTACAGTTCTCATCATCTTCCACCCAATATCCAATATTAGACCCCCTTGCTCCAAACTTTACGCCCCTCTGTGGTATTTCTTCATTTTCCTCAATTTCACTATCATAAGTCTCCCCGTCCCCTGTAACTGTTTTGGACATATTTGGCTTTCTTGTAAAACTCCAATATTCACCATGTTTATATACTCCTACAGAAATTACTTTAACTAGGCTATCCGGATATTTTCCTGATTTTAAATCATCGTCAAGTACTATAATTTCCTCTTTATAGGAACGGGCATAATTGACATTTAAATTTCGTATTGCATTTAATACTTTTTGTAATGCCTGGGCATAGTACCTTTTTGTTTCATGGTCTTTTAATGCATATAAAACCTCTGAAATAAGTGTTGGGACTCCAACAAAGCCTTTATTTAAAGAATTACTTGACATCATCATTAGTATTATCGGTTGGCCTTAAACCCATGGTTTTCATCACCATTTCTGTTAATTGGTAATCACCCCCAGGAGTGTTTATTACATCGCTATCTGACAGGTCTGTGAATTTCACAACAATTTTAACAGTAATTTCATCCATTACTTTATACTCAGTCCTGTTTGATTGAAGTACAACTCTTTTGTTGGCATAATCAATATAACAAAAAGGGACAGGGCTACAACAGAATGCTTCCAAATCTTTTAGGTTTACAAATTCTGACTCAGACATCCTGCTAATTAAAACATTGCTATTTTTTGGTTTTACAAGCCTAATCCCCAATCCATACTTTAATGGTATTGGGTTTACAGGCAGTGTGGCATAAGAAAGCCCATTTTGTTCCTGAAGGGAAATATCATATGACTTGCAAAAATAATCAAGGTCGTAATTGTTTATAAACTGTGGATTATCAAAAAAAGAAGCCACTACGGTATCATATGCTTTAGAAACCTCTATTGCTACTTCTTGTGGATGTACCTGCTTTAATCCATCTTGGGTCGGGGCTGACTGTTGTATGTTCCCCATTACTGAGAATATAAGTTGTAGTTTAGTCATTATTTGCCTCCTTCCACATATTTATTTGCCAATGCTTCTACGTCTTGCCTTTCAATATTAACACCCATGTCTTGTAGTATTAAATGAAGTACATCTAACTTATTTTCATCTTTCCATTCTAATTCGAATGATGCCGTTGAATCATATTCTAGTTCGCCTGTTTGTGAATTTACATTAGTTGAGAATATTGGGTCGGTTGGCCGTCTGTAATACGATACCGTAGCAGATGTGATTGATTCTGGCCATATTTTTAAGCCTTTGTTTGTCCTTATAGCAAATGGGTATTTAGTGTCTTCTACTCTTATTGGATGCCTTAGCCTTGAACTTAACTCTTGTAATGATATTATCTCTGACACAATGGAACTACTTGTATAAAAGTCATTAATAAAATACCAATTAGTTATTATTGTTTCTTGGTTGGTGACTGTTACATCTTTCAATTCAAGAAACGGGTCAAGGTCTGTTTCTATAATCGAAGTTGCACTTGGGCCAGCATTTGCTGTACCTGGAACATATCTTTCTGGCAACCCAAGCCGATCCCTTAATAACCGGATATTCTTTGCTTTTAATTCAAGTTCAAATTCCTCCGGTTTTATCCAATTGCTATAAATATCTTTATTAACAACCAAATGCAATAACTTATATAAATCGAAATTTGTCATACCAATAGAGGGGGGGTAAGCCCCCCCTTATTTTATTAATTATAATTACCCCTGTTTTTCTAAAATTTCACCAATCTGTTCTACTTTTTTAATTAGAGGGGGGCACTGTACGCCATAAAACCTTGCCACATTGTTTAAATCCTTAATTTCCATACTTTGTAGTATCTCCGCAGTATATCCTCCATCCGGAATTTCAATTTTAAAATCATCAGGATTTTTAGCAACTGTCGTTACTTCTGTATCTACCGGGGTACTCGTGGTTTCTTCTTCTGTAACCGGCACTGTGGTTGTATTTGTTGTAACCTTCTTTTTAGGAAGTGTTTTAATGTGCCTTTCTACAAGTTTAAGGAATTTATCAATGTTAATATCCGGATGGTTGTTATTATCTCCGGCAACAACAGCCTCCCTTATTTTAAAAGCAGTAGTTTGTAAATTCTGGTCGTTTTCGGAATCTAACCCAAGTGTAGTAGCTAGAAACTCCATAGAAACACTGTTGAAAATCACTGAGCCTGTATCAAGTAAATAATCATCAACCAGCTTAATACGTTTTAATTTGCTTACCTTTTCTTTTATTTCGGATTCTGGGTTGAATATTTTAAATATTTGCTTGTCTGTGTCTCCAACAAAATTAGATACAACCAAAAGCAACCAGGCTAAATCTTTTTCTTTTTCACCCAAGACAATAGATTCGTAAATAAATACCCTATTACTCGGATAAGAAACAATTTTACCTTGTTTTTGTGGTGCATACTTTGAATACCTGACATTAATTGCACCAATGTCACTAAGATACATTGGAATTTCAACAGGTATTGAGATAGGAGGAATGGGTTTATATGAGATTTTGTCTTTATCCCATACTTTTTTAACATCCTTTCTTATAAGGATAACCTGCCCTCCGTTTTCATGATAGATTCTATCTACTTTTTTTTTGCCTTCGTAGTATAATCTTTCAATTTCAGTCCCTTGTTTTTTTGGCACAACGGCCTTGTCTTCATAATAAATTGCCATAATAAAGTTTAAATTTATATTTAACAGAAGGGAAGGGGTTGTATTCCCCTCCCTTCAAAACCCTAATCAGATTTTAAGACCAATATGGCCTGATTTAAGGCAAGCAAGAATGTCATGGTTTCAGTCAGCATATACCATGTTGACTGGTCATATTCATTGGTAAACTTGAACCCAAGGCCATTAACTCCTGCAGCATCACCTACGATTAACTTACGATTTTCACCGTTGTAGTTGAGGTATCCTATTGTTACATGGTTAAGAGGCTTTTTCTCGTAACCACCAACAGAACGCCCTGCATTATCGTAATAGTTCATGGTTGCAGTTACTTTTGAATCCGGGAAAATCATTCCCAAGGTTTCAAAATTATAACCATCGGCACCATAAGCTACAGGGTTAGAGAATTCCGGAATTTCTGTAAGGACGTTAACGATGCCGTTTTTGGTGAATTTCTTCATTACAAAACCAACATCATACATATTGGAATACAAATCTGTCCCACCTGAAAATTCCCTAATAAATTCCAATCCACTATTTTCAATTCCTAGTCCAAGCTCCTGCCCATAGCAGAAGTTGACAGTACCTTTACCAACCCCTTGCGAGGCCAATAAGAATTTGATAATGTCAAAATTGTCTTTTCCGTAAGAACCGGTATAGTATTGTTTCATTGCCTGTGCAAACATTCCAGGGATCAAACCATAATCCGATGGGACTGCGTTTGTTTCCCCTGCTTTATTATCCCCTGTTAGAGTATTGGCATTTGGTTGACCCATTAAAAGGTAATCGTTCTGTTGTATCCTGAGCCTAAACTCAGTTTCATTTAAAGAACGAGACATTAATGTAGAACCATCTTTTGCTTGTGCCAATTCTGCCCATTCCTGAAGTGCCTGTTGCCCACCTTCAATATCAAGAGTTTCCTTCATGATACGTGTTTTGTGTTCATGGCTATACCAAGCCCTTTTCAAGCCGGCAGGTTGCCCTTCTCCCGGTGCAAATGAAGATGCACCAACAATTAATTTTTGCCCTACCGGGATTGCTGCAGTAACCTGTGAAGCCGAACTCCATGGGGTTAATGTATAAGTATATGGGCCTGAACCCGACTTATTTGTAATCTTGTAAGACAACGGGATATTGCTGTTAACATACTTGGCCGGTATGTGGATGTCAAATCCAATACGGCCGTTTCCTTTATCAGAAACCAATGTAATATTAGCTCCTGCAATTCCTGTGGATATCTGTGTTTTGACATCAACTGTGTCATGGATGAATCCTTCTTCCAATACAGTAATATTCCTGGCGGATACATCATGTATGCGTTTTGCCCACATCATAAAATCCCACAACCTTAACTGGTCGCCATATAACTGTACTAACTCTCCGTATGTTTGTGGCTTTAAAGTCTCTGACTCTACAGTAAGCCTCCATGCGGTTGAATACCCTCCCTGGTTCAAACCAGTCTGGATGGCAATCCCTTTTGGTGTACTCATAATTTAATATTTTACCTCCCTCATTCTATCAAGTAAGCAGCCTTTGTGCCATGTCCTCATCAGTAGCTTTTGTAGACATATTTGTTTCTACTGGTTTATCATCATTAAGGGGTTGGGCATTTTCATATTTTTCCTTGGCCTCATCCCATACCTGGCTTTCTTTATGCTTACCATAAGCAGCCAGTATTTTGGGGCCTTCTGTTGCCCATATTTCAGAAACAAGCATATTGTTTAGTTTCTGAATATCAGAATCAGATTTAATATCATAGCCACCCTCTATAGATTCAGCTAATACAAATTCTACAAGCTCTTTACTTGCATCTTCTGTAAGGTTAACTTCAAATTCAAAATCACTTCCATCCACTGGTTTGATTTTTACTAAATTACTAACCATGCTTTCTGCTATAGGCCTGTTGGTTTCAAGTGCCCTTTCTTGTTTTTCTTTTTCTTCATGAACTCCACGTTCAATGTCAGAAATTAACTCGTCAGAAACACCATCTCCTTCTTTTGGGTCTTCGATTTTACTCTGGATAGATAGAAGTTGTTTCCTGGCATCCTCTGCCTCTCCGTAAACAACCTGTTTGTCTATTTCTTCCCAGTCCTCGAATTCTGCAACATCTAGGTCTTTCAATCCCATTCTGTGTAATTTCAAACTCAAGGGATCCACTTTTGAGTTTGCTGCCCTGTTTAATGATTCAGCAAGGCTGATTGCTTCAAAATCATCAAGCTTGTCTACTTCTGCATTCATGATTTTTGACAAAGAAGCCTCCTTTCCAGGATATTCTTTTGCCAATTGAGCAACCTTGTAAGACTGTATTGATGGAAAATGAGAAAGAACGTTAGAACTTTCTTTTATTTTCTCTGTAAGCTGTTGAATAATTTTATCTTGCCCCTTGTATTTCGATTGGTTCGCCATAAAATCATTCGCAGCACTGATATTATCAAAATTAGTATTAAACTTTTTATTAATTAACTCAACCACCTTTTCATCCGGAAGCGTTTCTACATCTACAGCCGGCTGTGTGGTTACATCAGTAGCAACTGTTGTTACATCGGTAGCTACTGTTGTTACATCGGTTGATACTGATTGAGTAGTCACATCGGTTGCCACTGTTGTTACATCAGTAGAAGCCGGTTGTGTAGTCACATCGGTTGCCACTGTTGTTACATCAGTAGAAGCCGGCTGTGTAGTCACATCGGTTGCAACAGGCTTATTACCAAAAATTGCCTGTTGTGCTAATTGTTCATCTGTAAGGTTTTCTTCTAACATTTTCTTTAATTTAAATTATTGTTCTTGCTGTGCCTGTTGAAGTTCTTGCGGTTGCCCTACCCCTGGTGTATCAGGGGCACCTTCAATGCCCGGTTGGGGCATTGGTGCCTGTAGCCCCTTGAAAATTTCAGGGGAAGGTGGCTTGCCGAATTTTATAGTAAATTCACTTTCAAACTCTTTTTGTATTTTAACCAATTCAAACATCCTTTCATTCTTCTTATTTTTTTCTTTTTGTTGTTCAACTTTGGCGATTTGGTCGCCCTGTAATTCTATTTTTTTAAGTTGGGCGGCTTCTGCTTCTTTGCCTTTCTTCCTCAACATATAACCAAGTGTCAATGATATAAACCGTAAATTTTGCTTTTGTTCTATCATATCCCTGACAATAATTGCTTCTGAAGGGTCAAGAAGCCCAGAAGAACCATCGGCTGTCCTTGCCTTTAAGGATTCTTGAATAATTTGTTCTATAAACGCTTTCATTTCAGTAACATCCCTGGCTTCAATTGCAATTCCATATTGGACATTGTCTTTTTCTGCCATTTCTATTACTTTTATTTTAGCATCTCCTATAACCTCCGAATAACTGTCTCTTATCTTTTTATTTTGCCGTATTAAGCTTTTAATACGGTAAGCAACATTTATTGCAACGTCTGATTGTATTTCAGTAGATGCACGTATAACAGAACCAATAATCTGATTAGTACCTTGAAGGGCAATTTGCATATTATATTTACCGGTTCTTGGTTCGGGTGTATTGCCGGTAGCGACAAGGTTTATACCAGAGATAAATTCTATCTCCTGCATAAATTTGTCCATAATCTCAAATTGTACTTTTATGTTTTCATACATTTTAGTTACTAATGGGTCAATTGGCCTGTGCCCCCCGCCCATTG
>Ga0180437_10004134_pt1 | contig 20918 bp, 18 predicted proteins | sample SS_ome_4_FD_132410 | JGI IMG/M metagenome (GOLD analysis project Ga0180437, IMG submission 132410) | Hypersaline lake sediment archaeal communities from the Salton Sea, California, USA - SS_3_D_1 metaG | ecosystem: Environmental > Aquatic > Non-marine Saline and Alkaline > Hypersaline >... | reverse complement strand
TGGCTCTTGCCTGGGATGCCGGGTCCAACTGGTGGAAGGGTTACTCTCCCCTCCCAGGAATACCGAGACTGAGGAACTGGGCGAGGAAAGCCTGCGGGCCGGATATCGCCTGGCCTGCCAGGCGAGGCCCATGGGGGATGTCAAGGTCTACATTCCGCCCGAGTCGCTCACCGCTCCGCAGCGGCTCCAGGTCGAGGCCAAGGAGATCGTCATCAGCCGGCTAGCGCCGGTGGTGACCCTGGCCGACCTTGACCTCAACCCGCCCGGGTTGCACGACCTGCGAGCGGACACTACCCGCTTGAAGGACAAACTCGTGGAGATGGGGCTACCAGCAGGCAGAGCCGAGTTTCCCCTGTTGGCAGGCCTTTCGGACCAACTGCGTGAACTCAACTGGGACGTGCGGCTGGCCATGCGGCAGGGAGAGATCGTCGCAATTCTACCCCAGCAGGGCCGGTTGCTCGGTCTGGCTGTGGACGTGGGGACGACCAAGCTGGCCGGATACCTTGTGGACCTGGAGAGCGGAGAAACGCTGGCCCAAGCCGGCATGATGAACCCTCAGATCGCCTATGGAGAGGACGTTGTCAGCCGCATCGCCTATGCTATCGACAACCACGATGGCGCGAGGACATTGCAGCGGGCCATAACAGAGGCGATCGACAGCCTGGCGGCGCAACTATGCCGGGAAGCCCATACAGATCCCGGCAGCATCGTCGACATGGTGGCAGTGGGCAACACAGCCATGCATCACCTCCTGTCCGGTCTGCCTGTTCGCCAGCTCGGCCTGGCGCCCTATGTTCCGGCGGTGAGCGATCCGCTCGACATACGCGCGCGCCATCTGGATCTCGACCTGGCACCAGGCGCCTACGTCCATCTCCCGCCCAATATCGCCGGCTATGTAGGCGCGGATCACGTGGCCATGCTGCTGGCCAGCGGCGTCCACGGGGCAGGGGAAATCACCCTCGCACTGGACATTGGCACCAACACAGAGGTTACCCTCGCCGCCGGCGGCAGGCTGATCAGTTGCTCCACGGCCTCGGGTCCTGCTTTCGAGGGGGCGCACATCCACGATGGCATGCGCGCTGCCCCCGGCGCTATCGAACGGGTTCGCATCATCGGGGTGGAGGTCCAGTACCATACGATCCAGAATGCGCCGCCGATCGGGATCTGCGGTTCGGGCATCCTCGACGGTGTGGCCGAGATGGTCCGCGTGGGGGCCATCGACCGACGCGGCGTGTTCCAGGAGGATTACTCCGCCGTGGTCAAAAGGGACGGCCGGCATGCTTTCGTGCTGGCGCCGGCCGGTGCCACGGGACACGGACGCGATGTGGTGGTGACCCGCCACGACATCAACGAGATCCAGCTTGCCAAAGCCGCCATCCGGGCCGGGATCGAGATTCTGCTGGAAGAGGCCGGCATCCAGGCCCACGAGGTCCAAAAGGTCATCGTGGCCGGTGCGTTCGGGACCTATCTCGATATCGACAGCGCCATCCGGGTTGGTATGCTGCCCGACCTGCCGCGCCATCGTTTCCGGCAGGTGGGCAATGCCGCCGGGGCAGGGGCACGGCAGATGCTGGTCTCGGCCGAGAGCCGCGACCTCGCAGCCCAGATCGCAGAGCGGGTGGAGTATGTAGAGCTGACCGTGCATCCTGAGTTCAGCAAAAAGTTCCTGAAGCAGATGTATTTGTGATGTAGGCATGCGAGCACGCTCGCGGAAACCTGTCTGTCATCCCCCATGATTTGCACCTTCCGCCCCGCAATGTTACAATATCAATAATAGAAACCCAACGCCTGCAATCTCGCCTTGTCTGATAGAGCAGGTGTTGGCCTCTTTCTGCAACGGCGCAGAGTTCTCTTCCACGCGATAAAGAGTGCACGCCCCTGCGGGTGTCGCTCATCCGGAGTGGATGTCATGTCCTTACTGCTCGTGCCGGATCCCTGTGGCACGGTGGTGCGGATTGTGATCCACGCTGAGCGGACCCGGTGTGAGAGGGGCTACCCAGATTCCTTTGAGGAGGATCAAAATGTTCGATTTTTCAGATCGCGTAGTGATGGTTGCCGGGGCTTCGGGCAACCTGGGGCAGGCGGTGGCCCTCGCGTTTCAGGCGGCTGGGGCCAAGCTGGTGCTTTTGGATCGGGGGACCGACCGCCTACCTGCCCTGTTTCCCGAGCTGGCCAGCTCTCTGGACCATCTGTTGATCGGCACGGTGGACGCCACCGACGCCGAAGCAGTGGCGGGCGCGGTGGAACAGGCGGCGGCGCATTTTGGCCGCATCGACGTGCTGGCCAACACCGTGGGCGGCTGGCGGGGCGGCAAGGCCACCCACGAGACGCCGCTGGAGACCTGGGATTTCCTGCTGGACCTGAACGCCCGCTCGGCGTTTGTCCTCAGCCGGGCAGTGGTGCCGCAGATGCTGGCGCAGGGCTTGGGCAAGATCGTGCACACGGCCGCGCGCGCCGGGGTAAAGGGTACGTCCAAGTCGGCGGCGTACAGCGCATCCAAGAGCGCCGTCATCCGCCTGGTGGAGAGTCTAGCGGCGGAGCTACGGCACGAGGGCATCAACGCCAACTGCGTGCTACCCGGCACTATCGACACGCCGCAGAACCGGGCCTCCATGCCCAAGGCGGACCACAGCCGCTGGGTACCGCCGGAAGCCATTGCCGATGTGATTCTCTTCCTGGCCTCCGATGCGGCCTGGGCGGTGAATGGCGCTGCGGTGCCGGTATACGGACGAAGCTGATAGAGGACGGCGGACGATGGACAGTGAACGACAGGGGATCTTTGAGTCGGAGTTGGTCGTCCGCCGTCTGCTGTCTGTGGTCTGCTGTCGATACCTCTGAACAGAGCATTGCATGATCCAAGAAGGATACTGGCGAGAAATGCCTGATACCGATACCGCAGAACACCGACGATTAGCCGATTCGGAGGAAAGGCGTGCTGATTGGAAGCATTGGGGACCCTATCTCAGCGAGCGGGCCTGGGGCACAGTACGGGAGGACTATAGCGCCAGCGGCGAGGCCTGGGACTATTTTCCCCACGACCACGCCCGCAGCCGCGCCTACCGATGGAACGAGGACGGCCTGGCCGGCATCTGCAACCGCTTCCAGAACCTGTGCCTGGCAGTCGCGCTGTGGAACGAGCGGGACCCGATCCTCAAGGAACGGCTCTTTGGCCTAACCGGCCCGGAGGGCAATCACGGCGAAGACGTCAAAGAGTACTATTACTACCTGGATAGCACCCCCACCCATTCCTACATCAAGATGTTGTACAAGTACCCCCAGGTCGAGTTCCCCTACGCCCGGTTGGTGGAGGAAAACCGGCGGCGCGGCCGGGACGTCCCCGAGTTCGAGCTAGTGGACGGGCTGCGGGAGGCGTTCGGACAGGGCCGCTATTTCGACGTCTACGTCGAGTATGCCAAGGCCGGGCAGGAGGACCTGCTGTGCCGCATCACGGCCATCAACCGGGGCCCGGAGCCGGCGCCGATCCATGTGCTGCCTCACCTGTGGCACCGCAACACCTGGTCGTGGGGCCATGGGCGGCCGCGGCCCGAGCTGCGCGCCATCGCGCCCAACACCGTGTACACGGACGACCGTCATCTGGGCGAGCGGTGGTGGTATGTGGACGCGGCACCGCAGGCCGTGTCACTGCTGTTCACCGAAAACGAGACCAACTCGGAGCGGTTGTCTGGCTGGCCGAACGGGACACCCTACGTCAAAGACGGCTTCCACGAGGCCATTTGCAACGGCCGCATGGATAAGGTCAACCCGGAGCAAGCAGGCACCAAGGTCGCCGCCCACTACCAAGCCACGGTCGCGCCGGGCGAGGCGTTCACAGTACGGGTGCGTTTTGCGAACGCGGCACATGAGGAACCTTTCGGCAATTTCGACCGGGTCATGGAGCAGCGCATCGCAGAGGCGGACGAGTTCTACACCGCCATCCAGCGTCCAGATCTCAGCGACGAAGAGCAACACATACAGCGCCAGGCCCTGGCCGGACTGATGTGGACCAAGCAGTTCTACCACTACAGCGTGGAGCTGTGGCTGGAGGGTGACCCGGACCAACCACCCCCGCCCGAGAGCCGCAGGCACGGGCGCAACCGCGACTGGACCCACCTATACAACCTGGACGTGCTGTCGATGCCCGACAAGTGGGAGTACCCGTGGTACGCCGCCTGGGACCTGGCCTTCCACACGGTGTCCATCGCGCTGGTCGATCCCGAGTGGGCCAAGCGGCAACTGGTCCTGTTATTGCGCGAGTGGTACATGCATCCCAACGGCCAGCTCCCAGCGTACGAATGGGCCTTCGGCGATGTGAATCCGCCGGTCCATGCCTGGGCCGCCTGGCAGGTGTACCAGATCACCCACGACACCACCGGCCAGGCCGACACCGACTTTCTGGAACGAGTCTTTCACAAACTGCTGTTGAACTTTACCTGGTGGGTGAACCAGAAGGATCACGACGGGAACAATGTCTTCCAGGGCGGATTCCTCGGCCTGGACAATATCGGCGTGTTTGACCGCAGTGGCCCACTGCCCACCGGCGGGCACATCGACCAGGCCGACGGCACTGCCTGGATGGGCATGTACTGTCTGAATATGCTGGCTATGGCCCTCGAGCTGGCCAAAATCAAACCCGCCTACGAGGATGTGGCAACCAAATTCTTTGAGCACTTTTTGTACATCGCTGACGCCATCAACCACCTGGGCGGCACCTCTGTAGCCCTTTGGGACGAGGAGGATGGTTTCTACTACGATGTGCTCCATATGCCCGATGGCCACTTTGAGCCCTTGAAGGTCCGCTCCTTCGTCGGCCTGAGCCCGTTGTTCGCGGTCGAAACCCTGGAACCCGACCTCCTGGACAAGCTCCCCCGGTTCAAGCGGCGCATGGAGTGGTTTATCCAGTACCGGCCACACCTGGTGGCCAATGTCTGCCCGCTCACATCCCCTGGCGAGGGCGGGCATTTCCTGCTGGCAATTGCCAGCAAGCAGCAGTTGGCCCGGGTGATGCAGCGGATGTTGGATCCAGCCGAGTTTCTCTCGGACTATGGCCTGCGGTCCCTCTCCCGGTTCCACGCCGAGCACCCGTACGTTTTCGATGTGGATGGCCACGTCCACACCGTCGGTTACGAACCCGCCGATTCGACCACAGGCCTGTTCGGCGGCAACTCGAACTGGCGGGGGCCGGTCTGGTTTCCTGTGAATTACCTGATGATTGCGGCATTGCACAAATACCACCACTACTATGGCCACTCCTTGCAGATCGAGCTGCCCACCGGTTCAGGCAGGTTGGCCACACTGGGAGAGGTGGCTACCAACCTGAGCCGCCGGCTGGAGCGCATATTCCTGCGCGACGAGGCCCGCCGCGGGTGGCGGCCCGTCTTTGGCAGCGAGCCGATCTTTCAGGACGACCCGCACTGGCGGAACCACATTCTCTTCTACGAGTACTTTCATGGGGACAATGGCGCAGGCATCGGCGCCAGCCACCAGACCGGCTGGACGGCACTGGTGGCGAATTTGATCCAGGAGTGTGGTGGGGAGCGGAGATAGGGAGACGGGGAACTAGGGATATGATCGTGAGCGAGGAGCGAGCCGATGGCGATCTATGACATCTCACTACCTGTTTCGGAATCCCTGGTCGTGTGGCCGGGCGATCCTGCAATCCGCATCACCCATCCTGCCCACCTGGAGCGGGGCGACGGGCTGACACTGAGCCGGCTGGACATGGGTGCCCATACCGGTACGCACGTGGACGCGCCTGCCCACTTTGTGCGGGGTGGCGACGGGGTGGACCGTCTCGACCTGGACATGCTGGTGGGACCGGCCCTGGTCGTGCACGCCCAGGAGGCCGAGGCTCTCTCGGCGGAGGTGCTGGAGGCCCTGGACATTCCACCCGGCACAGAGCGGCTGCTGTTCCGCACCCACAACTCGGAGTTGTGGTCCCGCGGAGAGGAGGAATTCTACAAGGAATTTGTGGCCATTCCGCAAGATGGCGCGCACTGGCTGGTGGAGCGCGGTGTGCGGCTGGTGGGCGTGGACTATTTGTCGATCGGGCCATTCACCGATCCGGTGCCCACCCACCAAATCCTGCTACGGGCTGGCGTGATCGCCGTGGAGGGCCTGAACCTGAGCGGGATTGCTCCAGGCGTCTACCTGTTTTTCTGCCTGCCGCTCAAGATCGCTGGCGCGGACGGCGCGCCTGCCCGGGCGATTCTGATGGATAGCGGCAGTGGGGCAACGAATTACGAGGATTTGGCGGATCTTTCGAGAGCACGACACTAAACAGATCAGGGAGAGACTTGTGAGCGAAAAAGGTGGCATTCTGGAGAGGTTGGAGGTAGGGCCCGTCCTGGCAGCAGAGGGGTACCTGTTCGAGCTGGAGCGGCGGGGGTATCTGCAGGCCGGTCCGTACGTGCCCGAAGTGGTGCTGGACCATCCGGAGGCGGTGACGCAGCTCCACCGGGAGTTCCTGCGGGCAGGGTCCGATGTCATGCTGGCTCTGACCTACTATGCCCACCGGGACAAGCTCAAGACCATCGGCCGGGAGGGTGACCTGGAGACGCTGAACCGCCAGGCGGTGCGCCTGGCCCGGGAGGTGGCCGAGGAAGGTGATGCCCTGGTGGCAGGGGATATCAGCAACACGTGGGTTTATGACCACCGGGATCCAGAGACCTCGGGCCAGGTCGTGCGGGCCATGTACGAGGAGCAGATCGGGTGGGCTGCCGACGAGGGGATCGATTTCATCGTAGCCGAGACGCTGGACTATGTGGGCGAGGCCTTGATTGCCCTGGAGGTGATCCAGGCGTTTGGCCTGCCGTCGGTGATCAACTTTGGCTCGGTACACGCCGTGACCAAGGACGGGTATACATTCGAGGAGGCATGCAAGATCATGGAGGACCAGGGCGCCGACGTCGTGGGGCTCAACTGCTCCCGCGGCCCGGCGACCATCCTGCCCCTCGTCGCCAAGATCCGGGAAAGGGTCAGCGGCCACGTCGCCGCGCTGCCGGTGCCCTACCGGACGACGGAAGAGGAACCATCGTTCACGGCGCTGAGGGACGGCGAACACGGCAGGGCCTTTCCCATCGGCCTCGATCCGTTCACGAGCACCCGGTTTGACATGGCCGACTTTGCGGTGCAGGCCCGGGATCTGGGGGTGGGCTACATCGGCATCTGCTGCGGCGCAGCCCCGCATCACGTGCGGGCCATGGCCGAGGCGTTGGGCCGGAACGTGCCCGCCAGTAGGTACTCGCCCGATATGTCGTTGCACCCAGCCCTGGGGACAGGTGTCCGAGAGCGGGACAAACCCTACCTGGAGGATTGGAAGGACTAGGGTAGTTTCTGGTGCAGTATTGACCCCAGCTTGGGGGGACAAGGTCTGTCCCTCCGAAACAGGGGCGCGCGCAAGGGTGGGTCTTGCACCGAATTCCCATGTGGTAAGGAATTGCCCCCTGGCGGCGTCTGGAGGTCGCCAGCCCGAGAGGGCCGCGAGCACCGTACAGGTGAAAGCATAGGCCAGGCCACCCTCCTCCAGGGCTGCTGATAGCTCTGGGTCTTTGGGAGGGTGGGCAACTTTTACACTTTACGAGGAGTCTGAAAACATGACCGAAACCGAACAGTATGACGCCATCATCGTCGGCGCCGGACAGGCCGGCGTGCCGTTATCGTCGGCCCTGGCCAACGCTGGCTGGAAGACAGTCCTGATCGAGCGGGAGCACGTGGGCGGCACCTGCGTCAACGAAGGCTGCACCCCTACCAAGACCATGGTTGCCAGCGCGCGGGTGGCCCACCTGGCCCTGCGGGCGGCCGACTATGGCGTCCAGACCGGCCCGGTGACAGTGGATCTGCGCAAGGTGCGCCAGCGCAAACGGGACATCGTGGACAGCTTTCGCGGTGGCAACGAGCGGCGTATCGAGGGCACCGAGGGATCGGAGCTGCTGAGGGGTGAAGCGCACTTCACCGGCCCCAAGTCCCTGGAAGTGACTTTGAACGGCGGCGGCGGCCGGCGCCTGACTGCCGACAAGATCTTTATCAACACCGGCGCACGGCCGCGCAGGCCCTCGTTGCCAGGGCTGGAGGAGGTGCCCTACCTGGACTCGACCTCGATCATGGAATTGGGCGAGGTGCCGGAGCACCTGCTGATCATTGGTGGGGGGTACGTCGGGCTGGAGTTCGGCCAGATGTTCCGGCGGTTTGGCAGCCAGGTGACCATCGTGCAGCGGAGCGGCCAGTTGCTCACGCGGGAGGACCCCGACGTGGCCGGAGAAGTGGCCGAGATCCTGCGCGGCGAGGGCATCAAGGTGTTGCTCAACACCCAGCCACTGCGCATGGACAAAATCGCCGGCGAACAGCTCCAGTTGATGGTTCAGACAGAGGAGGGGGAGCGCGCGCTGACCGGATCCCACCTGCTGGTGGCTGCCGGCCGCGTGCCCAACAGCGACCGCCTCAACCTGGAGGCAGCCGGCATCGAGACCGATCGGCGGGGATTCATCCCCGTGGACGAGCGGCTGGAGACCAACGTGGCAGGGGTCTATGCCCTGGGCGACATCAATGGCGGCCCGGCCTTTACCCACATCTCCTACGACGATTTCCGCATCATCCGCACCAACCTGATCGAGGGTGGGGAGGCCACCACGGCGGGGCGCCCGGTGCCCTACACTGTCTTTATCGACCCGCAACTGGGCCGGGTGGGCCTCAGCGAGCAGCAGGCCAGGGCCGAGAGACGCAACATCGGCGTGGCCAAGATGCCCATGGCCTGGGTGGCCCGGGCCCTGGAGACGGACGAGACGCGGGGCTTGATGAAGGCGGTGGTGGACACCGACACGGGACAGATCCTGGGTGCGGCCATCCTGGGCATCGAGGGCGGCGAGATCATGGCCGTGCTGCAGATGGCCATGATGAACGGTGTGCCCTACACGGATATCCGCGATGCTGTCTTTGCCCACCCGACGCTGGCCGAGTCGCTGAACAACCTATTCCTGAACATAGAGTAGTTCCCTACGACAACGGAGGAAAAGGGTTCAACCGATCCATAGCCTCCGAATCAGGGTGTTGCAGTCCTTCCGCGATGCGACCCAAGGTGAGCAAACCTACGGCGATGGATGCCACTTCTGTGATACGATGATGGGCGTGGATTTGGGCACGACGGGGACTCGAAGCTTGCGCCAGCGTCCCCAGAAGGTTAGAGTGCACCCGCCAGTAGTACAAATTGAACAGACAATCGTCTGAATCCGATACGTAGGAAGGAGAGGATGGATATGTCAAAGGAACCCGGTTTTGATGTGGTGGCTGCCCACAAGTACTTTTCCACGTTCTGCTTCAACAGCGCGTGGGACTTGATGGACAAGTCCGAGCGGACCGCCGCCGAAGACGAGGAGATGCTTCGCCTGAGCCTGGCCTCGACCTGGCACTGGAGCCAAAGGGAGGATTGCACCCAGGCGAACCTGTCGGTCGGGTACTGGCAGACATCCAGGATCTATGCCACGCTCGGGCAGGCCGACAATGCCCGGCGCCATGGCCAACTGAGCCTGGATGCCAGCCAAGGTGAGGGCGTTGGTCCATTCTATCTCGGGTATGCCTACGAAGCCCTTGCCCGAGCCGAGTCTGTGGCCGGGAACCGCGCCAAGATGGAGGGATACCTGGCTGAAGCGCGGCGGGCCGCCGACCAGGTGTCCGATCCTGACTGGCAGAAGCCGCTCCTGGACGACCTGGACACCATCCAGTAACCGAGGGATATACAATCGCATCGGACAATACGATAGGATACCACTCAAGGAGAAAGAAACATGACCAAACTTGACCAACTGGCCGACCTCGGCCAGGCAATCTGGCTGGATTTCATCCGGCGCTCCCTGATCACCTCGGGGGAACTGCAGTCCCTTGTCGACGAGGGCCTGCGGGGCATGACGTCGAACCCCACTATCTTTGACAAGGCCATCGCGGACAGCGACGATTATGATCCTGCGCTGGAGCAACTCGTAGCCGAGGGTAGCTCGGTGGACGAGACCTATGAGGCCCTGGCCTTTGACGACATCCAGCGCGCGACGGATGTTTTGCGGCCAGTGTACGACCGCACGGCGGGCCTCGACGGGTACGTCAGCCTGGAGGTCAACCCCCACCTGGCCCACGACACGGAGGGCACCATCGCCGAGGCACGGCGATTTTTCGCCGCCGTAGGCCGGCCCAACCTGATGATCAAGGTGCCGGCCACGCCTGCCGGCATCCCAGCCATCACAACGCTGATCGGTGAGGGCATCAACGTCAACATCACCTTGATCTTTTCGCTGGAGCATTACAAAGCTGTGACCGAGGCCTACATCGCGGGACTGGAAAGGCGAGCCGCATCCGGTGGAGATCTGTCCACGGTCGCTTCCGTCGCCTCCTTTTTTGTCAGCCGTATCGACACCGCCGTGGACCGTGCCCTAGACGAAGTGCAAGCGCTGCACCCCGACTCCCCGCTTCCTGCTTCTCTGAAGGGAAAGATCGCGATCGCCAGCGCCAAGGCCGCCTATGCCCGCTTCCAGGAGATCTTTTCCGGGACGCGCTGGGAGCGACTGGCGGCCCAGGGGGCGCGCGTCCAGCGCCCGCTGTGGGCTAGCACCAGCACCAAGAACCCGGCCTATCCCGACACGATGTACGTGGATACCCTGATCGGTCCCCACACCGTCAACACATTGCCTCCTGACACGCTGGAGGCTTTCCGTGACCACGGGCAGGTGGGCCTCACCATCGAGGAAGGCCTCGGCGAGTCGTTGGCGCAATTGGCCCAACTGGGACAGGGCGCAGGGGTGGACCTGAAAGCGGTCACCGAGAAGCTGCAGGACGACGGCGTGGCCGCCTTTGCGCGCTCGTTCGACTCACTGCTCGCCAGCATCCAGGAGAAAGCTGAACGGATGGGTGGGGATCGATAGAGAGACAATTTCCTGAGCGATCCGGTACGCGAGATCCTCAGTTGGTACCAGGGCCAGAACCCGGGAGTACTGACCAACCTGGCCTGCCTTCTACCGGCTCAGACCCAGGCACATTTGAAGCAACTGAACAGAGAGCAGAGATCTGCATAGGAGGACCGCCATGGCCCCAAAACCCGCAAAAGTAGAACCGGCTACCATCGTCATCTTTGGCGCCTCGGGTGATCTGACACGCCGCAAGCTGGTGCCTGCCCTGCATAGCCTGGCCTGCGAGGGGCTGTTGCCGCCGGAGAGCCGGGTTATCGGCGTGGCGCGGAGCTCCCTTTCCGACGAGTCATTCCGCGACCACCTCTTTGAGGGGGTGGAAGCCTATTCGAGGCTCAAACCGGGTATCTGCGCCCTCTGGCCCAACTTTGACGGCCGCATCTCTTATCTAGCCGGGGACTATGATGAGCCCGGGACCTACCGCCACCTGGCAGAGCGGTTGCCACGCGTGGACGCAGACGCTGAGACGAGAAGCAACCACCTCTTCTACCTGGCTACGCCACCCTCCCTCTACCCTGTCGTCGTGGAACACCTGGGCGAGGCAGGGCTGAACCAGTCTGAGGGCTGGACGCGCATCATTATCGAGAAGCCCTTTGGCAATGATCTCTCCAGCGCCCGCCAGCTCAACGAACAGGTCCACGCCGTGTTCGATGAACAGCAGATCTATCGCATCGACCACTACCTGGGCAAGGAGACGGTACAGAACCTCCTGACCTTCCGCTTTGCCAACACCATCTTTGAGCCCCTGTGGAACCGAAATTACGTGGACCACGTGCAGATTACGGTGGCCGAGAGTGTGGACGTAGGGCACCGCGCCGGATACTATGACAAGGCCGGCGTGCTGCGCGACATGTTCCAGAATCACCTGTTGCAACTGCTCACGCTGACAGCCATGGAGCCCCCGGCCTTGTTCGAGGCGAATGCCCTGCGCGACGAAAAGGTCAAGGTGCTGCGGGCCGTACGCTCGGCAGACTGCAAGGTGCGCGGTCAATACCGGGGCTATCGTGAAACCGAAGGTGTGGCGTCCAACTCGCAGACGCCGACCTATGCCGCTCTCCAGTTGTTCGTGGACAACTGGCGCTGGCGGGGCGTGCCCTTCTACCTTCGCTCGGGCAAGAGCCTGGCAGGCAAGACCACCGAGATCGCCATCCAGTTCAAGGGTGTGCCGCACCTCATGTTCCCACTGGGACCCGATGACAAGATCACGCCTAACATTCTCTCCCTTTGTCTCCAGCCCGACGAGGGCATCCACCTTCGTTTCGAGGCAAAGGAGCCGGGTGCAGGGATGCGAACCCGGTCGACGGACATGGAGTTTCACTACGCCGAGGATTTCGGCGCGACGGCACTGCCCGAGGCCTACGAGCGGTTGCTCCTGGACGCCATGCAGGGCGATGCTTCCCTCTTTGCCCGCGGTGACGAGATCGAGCTGGCCTGGAGCATCGTCGATCCGATCCTGACCGGCTGGGAGCAAGGGGAGGCCGCACAATCACCGCCGGTGGCTATCTACGAGCCGGGAAGCTGGGGACCTGCTGAGGCGGACGAGTTTCTGGCCCGCGAAGGCCGGGCCTGGCTGCTGGGCTGTGGCGAGCATCGGTAGAGAACGAATACGCAAGTGAGCAAATGGATAAATGGGCAATCGGGGGAATAGGGAGGTCGAGGTATGGCTCGCTCGGAGAGCTTGGGCAGTCGTGTGCGGAAGGAATCGAGGTGGGATATGATGGAACCTGAGGTAATTGTGCTACCAGATGCAGCAGCGGTGGCGCGGGAGGCAGCGCGACGCTTTGCCGAGCTGGCCCAGGAAGCGGTGACCGCGCGTGGGCGTTTCAGCGCCGCGCTCTCCGGCGGCTCGACGCCAGGCACCCTATACCGGCTGCTGGCAGAGGAGCCGTACCGGACGCAGATCCCATGGACCGACGTACACCTGTTCTGGGGGGATGAGCGCAGCGTGCCGCCGGACGGTGCGGGGAGCAACTACCGGCTGGCCGAAGAGGCACTGATCGCCCACGTGCCTATACCGACGGACAACGTGCACCGGATACAAGGCGAACTGGCACCAGAGCAGGCGGCACGGGCCTACGACCGCAGACTGCAGGACTTTTACTGTGGCCCCCGACCCCGTTTCGACCTGGTGCTGTTGGGACTGGGGAGCGACGGGCACACCGCCTCTCTCTTTCCCGGGTCGGATGCTCTGCACGAGACGGAAAAGCTGGCCGTTGCGGTGGAAGCGATCTACCAGGATCGCCCCGCCCAGCGGGTGACCCTCACCCTACCAGCCATCAACACCACCCGCCAAGCCCTGTTCCTGGTGGCCGGGAGCAGCAAAGCCGGGATCGTGCAGGCAGTGCTGGAGGGTCCCGCCGGTCGCCTGCCCGCCCAGCAGGTACAGCCCACGGCGGGGCAGCTCACCTGGCTGTTGGACGAGGCGGCAGCCAGCCTGCTTGCCCGTCGACATGGATGAGCTGCGCGTCCTGGTCGTCGCCAATGACTCGCTGGCCCGGGCCGGATTGGCCGCCCTGCTGGCCAGCCAACCAGACTGCCGCGTCGTTGGGCAGGGAACGAGCGAGGACCTAGCCGACGAGGCAGCCCTCTACCGTCCCGACGTCATCCTCTGGGATCTGGGATGGGATCCCGAACCGCTTCTCGAATTGGATCCCTTCGGGACCAACCAGCCACCCATCGTGGCCCTGCTGCCCGACGAGGCTTATGCAGCTGATGCCTGGGCTGCTGGTCACCAGGGCTTGCTGTTGCGGGATAGCAGCGCTGAAAGCCTGGCAGCCGCCCTGCAAGCGGCTGTCCAGGGTCTGGTGATCCTCGACGCAGCGCTGGCCGTAGCCGTGCTGCCAGCCCGTGATCCAGAAGCGGAGCCGCTCGTCGAAGCACTGACACCGCGCGAGTTGGAGGTCGTGCAGCTCCTGGCCGAGGGGCTGTCCAACCGGGCCATCGCCCACCGGCTGGAGATCAGCGAACACACGGTCAAGTTCCACGTCAATGCCATTCTGGGCAAGCTGGACGCCCAGAGCCGCACCGAGGCCGTCGTGCGTGCCACCCGCCTGGGCCTGATCCTGCTCTGACTCTCGATTATGGGGGATTGCCCCATTTTGTTTCATAGGGAAGGGAATATGGATTCAAAACAGAGAATCGCGGTAGTGACCGGGGGAAACCGGGGCATCGGCCTGGAGATCTGCCGGCAGCTTGCCCAACTGGGGTACCAGGTTGTGCTGACCAGCCGCGACGAGGTTCAGGGCCTGGGCGCACAGCAAAGGCTGGTGGCCGAGGGGGCAGAGGTCGGCTACCACCCGCTCGACGTCACCGATGCAGAGAGTGTTCACCGTCTGGCAGAGGTCCTGCAGCAAGCGTACGGGCGAGTCGAAGTCCTGGTGAACAACGCCGGCGTGATGCTGGACGACCGTGACGTGCTGGAGGCGGACCTCGACATCGTGCGGGCGACGATGGAGACCAATGTCTACGGTCCCTGGCGGCTCGCCCAGGCGCTGGTGCCCTTGATGCAGCAGCATGGCTACGGGCGCATCGTCAACCTATCCAGCGGGATGGGACAACTGAGCGGCATGGGCAGCCACCGCCCAGCCTATCGTTTGTCCAAGACGGCGCTCAACGCGTTGACGCGCATCCTGGCCGCCGAGCTGCAGGGCTCAAACATCCTGGTGAACAGTATGAGCCCCGGCTGGGTGCGGACCGATATGGGCGGACCGAGTGCCCCCCGCTCGGTGGAGGAAGGGGCCGACACCGCGGTGTGGCTGGCCACGCTGCCCGACGACGGTCCGACAGGCGGCTTTTTCCAGGACCGGAAGCCGATCCCCTGGTAGCCAGCACTATGCTCCAACCCATTTTCCGAGCCCATTTGTGAAGGCGCTGTGACTGTGCTATAATCCATACATAGGCTGAAAGTGGAGTTCAGGCAATGCTGAAAGAAACTATGGTCAGTTATCCACAAGGGGTTCCACAACTCCTAAAGATGTCCGACGATGAGTTTGCGGAGGAGTTGCGATTCCTAGCTGCGGCAAAGCTATACGAGTTGGGCCGTCTCTCCTCTGGTAAGGCGGCGGAACTGGCAGGTATGCCTCGTATAGAATTCATTCACTCCCTAGTGCGCGTCGGTGTGCCCGCCATTAACCTTCGCGAGGAAGAGATTGAGTTGGAGATTCACGCTGCTAGGGAGCTCACAGAGTGACCACCTGGGTGGTCGATGCCAGCCCTTTGATCTTTCTTGCCAAGTTGGAGCGTCTCGAGCTCCTGAAGAACCACGCTGACACAATCTGCGTGCCCCAAGCTGTGCTGGAGGAAATCCAAGCCAAAGCGGACGAGGCAAAATGCGTCATTGAGCGCGCCACTCGATCGTGGCTATCGGTCTGCCAGGTCAGCAACCGGCAAGCAGTCGAGATTCTGTCGGCAGATCTAGGCCTGGGGGAAACAGAGGTGATTATCCTTGCCAAGGAGATCGGCGCGGACAAGGTGGTAATGGACGATCTAGACGCCCGCCGGTTTGCTCGTCGGGTGCAACTGGACGTGGTAGGCACGATGGGATTGCTGCTGGCAGCTCGGTTGCGAGGGGAGATTCCTTCGCTCCGGGAAGAAATTGAGCAGCTTCAAGCATTGGGATTCCACGTTGCAATACCATTGGTGGAGGCACTCCGGAAGGAAGCAGGGGAATAGAGAGTTCACCGTCGGGCTGCTGGTCAGGATCAGCAGCCCCAACAATCTCCAGCAGGGCAACCGCTTCATCCTCCCAGCTCCTCGAGTAGTGTGAGCACGGTCGCTTCAAGGTCGCGGGCCTGAGCCACGGCGGCGACGGCGGCCTATACCTGAACGCCCCGGTAACGGAGTTCGTTTCTCTGAAATGAGGAGTGCGAGTCTGCGACCAAAGACCTGACCGGTTTTCGAAGCCGGTCGGGTCTTTCCATACCATCAACCCAGGCCTAAGGCTGGTCGTCTCTGGGCCGGCTATTTCCGTCGTGGGTGCGCGGGGATGGACGCGGGGAGAGGCGTGCCTTGAGACCGGGGGACAGGATGGCCGGGACATCGTGGAAGATGCGGATCAGTCCCACGAACACGGTAAAGAACTCGAGGCGACCCAGGACCATGGCAGCCATCTCTACCCACAGGACGCCTGCCGGGGAACCGGGCCCGGTGATGCCCACCGAAATGCCGACGGTGCTGAGAGCGCTGGCAGCCTCGAAGAGGCTTTCGCCCAGGCCATAGCCGCAGGCGGCGATGATGCCGCCGACGAGGAAAAAGGCCAGCATGTACAGGAAGACGAACATGCCCACCTGGCGCAGGTGGCGGTCGCTGATGAACAGCCTCCGCTCACCTTGCCAGTAGTCAGCTTCGGTGACGGCGTGGCGCGGCAGCAACCTTCGCCGGAATTCCCAGGCCAACCCCTTAAAGAGCACGTGGATACGGTACTGCTTGATGCCGCCGGCGGTGGAGCCGGTACCGCCGCCGATCAACATCAGCAGGATGAGCACCAGCCAGCCGAGGCTGTTCCACTGCAAGTAATCCACAGTGGAAAACCCGGTGGTAGAGAGGGCGGACACGGCGTTAAAGATGGTCACCCGCAGGCTTTCGCCCAGGTTGGGATAGACGCCAGCGAGGCCTACCAGGAGCACGCCCACCGAGAGGACGATGAGGACGAGCGTCTGCCGCACCTCGCTGTTGCGGGCCGTAGCGCGGAGCTTGCCCTGCATCAGGGTATAGGCAGTGAGAAAGTTCATGGTGCCCAGGAGCATGAGAATGATGACCACGGCCTCGACGGCCGGGCTCTGCCAGTAGGCGATCGACTCGGTACGCGTGGAAAAGCCGCCGGTAGACAGGGCGGAAAAGGCATGGTTCACGGCATCGAACCAGCCCATCCCGACCAGGCGCAGGGCGAGGATACCGGCGACGATGTAACCTGCATACATGGTGAGAACCAGCCGGGCCGAGCGCCGGACGTGGGGCAGGAGCTGCTCGGTCCGGCCTTCGGCGACGGTAAGGCCGGGACCGACGGGGCCGACCAGGGCGCTGAGCATGATAATGGCCAGGCCTGCCCCACCGGCCATTTGGATGACGCTGCGGTAGAACAGGATCAAGGGAGAGGTCTGGGCAACGTCGACCACCGATAGGCCGGCTGTAGTCCAACCGCTGGTGGATTCGAAAAGGGCATCCGTGAAGGACAGGCGGTCCGTGGCGGCGAAGGGGATGGCGCCTACCACCATGACCAGGAACCAGGTCAGCACCACGATCACGGCGCCTTCCTGGGCGCTCAGGCTAACGGCCGGCCGGGGCGTCAAACGCCGCCAGAGCACCAAGCCGGGCAGGCCGAGCAGCAGAGCGGGCACGAGAAAGCCCCAAGCTAGCCAGCGCTCATCGGGGTAGACGACAAGCAGGACCAGGGGAGAGAGGATCAGGAGACCGGCGACCAGGCTCAGCAAGCCGGTGTAGCCCATGATCGCCCGGTAGCGCTGGCGCAGATATTCCACGTAGCGCAGCGGAGCGTTCATACCTCTTGACCCGCCAGGGCGCGGATGAGATCCTCCTGGCTCTCGGGCATGGTGATCAGAATCAGGCGATCGGCGACCTGCAAGCGGTTTTCACCCCTGGGCACAAGCGCCTGCCCATCGCGAATGATGCAGGCCACCAGGCTGTCCTGGGGCAGGACCAGCTCCTGCAAGGTCTTGCCGGCAGCCGGGGCGCCTTCCCCCAGCACCACCTCAGTCACGTTCAGCCGTCCCTCGTCAGCAGGGAAGAGGTAGGTGATCTCGTCAGAGACAGTCTGACCCTCGATGAGGCTGCCGATCACGCGCGTGGCCGAAAAGACCTCGGTGATCCCCAGTTGGCGAAAGACCGCCTCATTCTCCGGATCGTTGGCCAGGGCCATAGTCCGCGGTACGCCGTACATCTTTTGGGCGATCTGGCAGGCCACCAGGTTATCAGGATCGTACGGCGTCAAAGAGAGGACCACATCGGCGCGGCGGGCGCCCGCCTCCTCGAGCACGGCCGGGTCGCTGCCATCGCCGAGAATCACCGTGGCCTTGACGTGCCGGGCCAGCATCTGGGCCTCAGCCGGGTGGGGGTTCACAATCGCGATCTGGTATTTCCGGCGGGCAAAGAGCTTGGCAAGGAAGTAGATGGTCTCAATTGTCTCGCCGCCTCCAATGAGGATCACGTTCATGACGGCTCTGCCTCCGGTCCACCCTGTAGTGCTTGCAGGAAGGCGTTGACCGCCAGGCCGGCTGGGCAGATGGTCTCGATGCCAAACTCGTGATACACGACCTCGCGCGATGGATCGACGACGCGGGCCATGACCCTTGGTACGTGAAAGACCGTCTTGGCCACCTGGGTCACCATCAGGTTGACATTGTCGTGCTGGGTGGTAACCAAAACACAGTCCGCTTTGTCGAGCTTGGCGCGGCGCAGTACGGACAACTCGGCTGCGTCTCCGGTGATCCGGAACCCGCTGAACTCGGTCGAGAGGTTGTCAAAGGCCGCTTCGTCCCGGTCGACGACCACCACGCTGCTGCCCAACCTGCTGAGCTGGTTGGCCAGGATCGATCCCAACCGCCCAACGCCCACAATCACCACGTATTGATAAGGCACCGTGCTTATTCCCTGTCTGGTTCGCAGATTACCCGGCATCAAAACAGCAGGGTATAGTATACCCCAAGAATGTGGGATGTCAAGAGGGTGACCCTGAATAGAAACTGGCCCAGCCAATTGGCTGGGCCAGATGCGAGCGGGTGGACAACCTGGGATCAGATGCCGGCCCAGATAGCTTGCCAGGCGTCGGCAATGACGGACCACATGTCGAAAATAATCGTGCCAAGCACCAACAAGAGAGCGACAATCAAGACTGCTACGAGTACAAGCGTCCACCCATACTCGACAAGGGCCTGGCCTTCCTCACCTGAAGATAGGCGCATGTTTTCCCTCCTTAATCTTCTCGCCAGGAGTTTCGTGATCAGCGGAAGACCGCTTTCCTGCTTGGGTCTGGGGCTCTACCAGTGCAGAGAGGCACGCCGGATGCCCAAGACAAGACACACCGGAGATTCTGCATCAACCCTTGCCACGTCTTATAGCAAGTATACCACAAAGCCAGCTTTTGTCAACCCCCGCTTGCTGCTAACCGGGAACAAGCAAACCAGGCACCCAGCGCAACGCCATTGGCAAGGGCCCAGCACTGAGCACCGCGTCTTTCCCAACCACTATATCATGTCCAGCGTGCACTGTCAATAGCGACAAAGTACTAGGGCCCACCTACTACATTCCATGAAGCCGCTTGCCCCTGCCGGGGCCAGGAAGTTTGTCTGCTTGGTGGTTGGTTTGTTGGCTGGCTGGTGTAAGAGATCGCATCTTCACGACGTCAGAGGGGGGAAGGAAGGCAATGTGCAGTCTGTTACGGACAGATCCTTGGAGTTGCTGCTATGATAGGAAAGAAAGGGAGCATGAACGAGACGCACGATCTTGTTATCATCGGCGGTGGGTCGGCGGGTCTGACAGGGGCCAGCTTTGCAGCCCAGCTCGGAGCCCGCGTCGCACTGGTGGATAAGCAGCGCATTGGTGGGGACTGTACCTGGAGTGGCTGCGTGCCCAGCAAGGCGCTGATCAAGGCGGCCGAGGTTGCCCACCAGATGCGCACCGCACAGCGCTACGGACTGTCCCCTGTGGAACCAAAGGTGGATTTGAAGGTGGTGATGGATCGGGTACGGGCGGTCATCGCCGACGTGTACCACGAGGAATCGCCGGAGGCACTGCGCGCCGACGGCATCGATGTCTTCCTGGGCGGAGCCCGTTTCCTCGACCCCCATACCCTGGTTGCTGGAGACACCACCCTGTCTACACGCAAGGTGTTGATCGCCAGCGGTGCCCATCCATTCATCCCATCCCTTCGCGGGCTGGAAGAAGTGGACTATTTCACCTACGAGAGCATCTGGGAGCTGGAAACCCTGCCCCGGCGGCTGCTGGTGGTCGGCGGCGGGCAGGTTGGCTGCGAGATGGCGCAGGCCTTCCAGCGACTGGGAGCAGAAGTCACCCTGGTCGCCAGCGGCGACCGGTTGCTTCCCCGCGACGACCCGGCTGCCTCGCGGGTCCTGGCAGAGGCCCTGGCAGGCGAAGGCGTCAAGATTATCTACGACGCACGAGCCGAGCTTGTCTGGCAGGATGGGGATGGGATCCACATCGGTGCAGGCGGCAATGGATTGGTGGGAGATGCACTGCTCTTGGCCAGTGGGCGACGGCCTAATGTGAAGGACCTGGACCTGGAAAAGGCCGGTGTGGTGTACGATGATAGGGGGATCCAGGTGGACGACAACCTACGCACCAGCCAGCAGCACATATACGCCGCTGGCGATTGCACGGGCGGCTTCCAATTTACGCATTATGCAGGCTGGCAGGCGGCTATGGCCGTGCGCAACGCGCTGCTGCCCGGCGCGTCCAAGGGGGTGACCGACCGGGTGCCCTGGACCACGTTTACCGACCCGGAGGTCGCCCATGTCGGGCTAACCGAGGCACAGGCCCGGGACAGGTTTGGCAATGATGTGCGCATCTGCGACTGGCCCATGGCCCAGGTGGACCGGGCAAGGACCGAGGGGGACACCACCGGTTTTATCAAGCTGGTCCACAGGAAAAATGGCACATTGCTGGGGGTCACCATCGTCGCCCGTCGGGCCGGGGAGATGATCCACGAGTGGATCGTGGCCCTGGACCAGGGAATCAAGGTCGGCAATCTATCCAACTCGATCCACGTCTATCCCACTTATTCGCTGGCTGGCATGCAGGCCGCTGCCCATATCCGGGTGGATCAACTGCTGAATGGCACGTCCGGCCGGGTCGTGCGCAGCCTATCCCGGCTGGTGCGGTAGGACGAGCGTTTCAGTGACAACCGCTGGTACGCACTCGAAGAGATGTACACTGTTCACATGAAGAAAAGGAGCATGATCTTGCGCTTTCGAGTTTTGCTTATCCTGTTGGCCGGCCTCTTGC
>Ga0180437_10004128_pt1 | contig 20948 bp, 28 predicted proteins | sample SS_ome_4_FD_132410 | JGI IMG/M metagenome (GOLD analysis project Ga0180437, IMG submission 132410) | Hypersaline lake sediment archaeal communities from the Salton Sea, California, USA - SS_3_D_1 metaG | ecosystem: Environmental > Aquatic > Non-marine Saline and Alkaline > Hypersaline >... | reverse complement strand
TGCTGTGCTCGCTGCCATCACGATGAATAACCGGCTGATGGTGCAGAACGCTGTTCACTACGCGGAGCGTTCGCTCGAGGCCGACGCACTGCCTGTCCTCAAGGAAGTGCTGAACAAGCTGGGCGGCCCCATCCGCGCGCCGAAGCAGGCGAAGCCCGCCAAGGAGTGGAAGGCGCAGGTGCGGGTCAAGTTCGCCGGCGATATCAGCATCGACGTGAAGAATCTCGTGCTCGGGTACTGTAATTCCAAGGGTGGGCTGTTGAAGGCAGACCCCAAGGACAACGAGTTCGAGTACGGTTTCAGTGCCGAACACGCCAAGTTCATCATCGAGAAGATGACCGGCACGAAGGGCATCACCATCGGACTGGCGAAGTAAGATGCCCGCACGAAGACCGAGGCGGAAACTGGCGCGACGCCCGCGCACCACAGCAAGTGACCCGGCCCCTGTGGCACCGGAGGCGGGGGACACGCGGGCGTTCCCTAAGGACTTTCGTTACCCGCACGATGCGTTCATGACGATGGTGAACGCTGGGATGGACGAGCACAACAAGAAGTTCACGGTAGCGCAGGCCATCTATGACTGGTGGATGCCTATCATGCGCAGCCCGTTCCCAGAGGAGGTGCACACTGCATACGAGTATGTGCTCGCATTGCAGTACCAGTCGTTGATGAATAGCTATGAACGGTATGGCATGACGCCACCGTTGAAGTTCGCCAAGAACTGGAAGGCGGCAACGACGTTCAACCCTGCTGAGTTCATGCCCGGTATGCACAGCATATTTCAGGCGGAGCAGTACGGGCAGCTCGGTCAGATTATGGTATACCCACCTCAACCAGAAGGAGAGGAGATGGCCACACGTAAGACGAAGTCCACCACCAAAGCAGAGGCGAAGGGTGGTGGCAAGAAGGCGGACGGGAAGCCACCGTTGTCGAAGCTGGTGATGCAACTCGTTCACGAGCAGAAGCTGACGGATGCGGAGATAGTCGCACGCTGCCAGAAGGAGTACCCGGAACGCAAGTTCGGGGACACGGTTGCCAAGCTGTACAGGGCGGAGATGAACAAGGGCAACAAGGAGCGCGTCGGATATCCGAAACCGAAGAAGCCCTATGCGGAGATCACCAAGGATGCCGCGCCCGCACGGAAGCAACGGGGCAGCAAGGGGAAAGCACCCTCCCCAAAGGCTGCGTCCACCGGGCGGAAGCGGAAGCGGGCTCGCGGGTAGAACTGCCACTACCCAGCAGCGAGTTCGCAGCCGGGGTGCCTTCGGGTGCCCCGGTTCTTTTACACCCTCACGCGGAGGAACTACCATGTTAGCAGAAGCACTCGACCAACTCGTACAAGCTATCGAAGCGGGCCTCAAGCTGAACCCTGAGCTGCTCGACCAGACGGATAGCACCAAGACCGCATACTGGCGCGAGATACTGAGCCCGGCATTGCAGCGGGCCAAGGAAGCCAAGGCGGATGCGTTGCGTTTGCGTGAACTCGCACTCATCATGAAAGTGGTTGGGAAGGCATACGAAATGGGGAGGATGACCCAGATGCTTCGTGACCAGATAGGGCTTCCCGATGAATTGGTGGAGACCTACGTTGAGGACATGCATGACCTCCGGCCACTGATGGAACACGTCGGCAAGCTCATCGACAACGCAGCGGTGGAGACCCTTGTATCATGAGACGCCCGTTCCGACGATGCCAGCGTAGCGCATTCCGGTACACCCTGCGCAGGTGTGGCGGGCTGCTCTTCATGGAAATGCGTTTGGGGAAAACGCTAGTAGCTATCCGCAGCGTTGACTTCAAGGGTGCATACCCTACGCTGGTCGTCGGGCCGTTCAGCACTTTCTATGGCTGGCGTAGTGACCTCCTGCTGGAAGGAATAGATGATGTGGTGGTGCTACAGGGTACACGCACACAGCGGCTCAACAAGCTGGAGCAGGGACTCTCAGACGGGGCACGGTGGTACATCCTCAATAAGGAAGGGCATCGTGTCATACCTGAGGTTTCCGTTGTGCAGTGGGGCAGTGTCATCCTAGACGAATCAACGTTCATCAAACATCCTACCACCAAAGTCAGCAAGTTCTACACCAAACACTTCCGTGATGTGCCCGAGCGGTATGCCTTAACAGGTACGCCCGCGCCCGATGGGCTGCTGGACTACTATCAGCAGTGCCGTTTCGTCGACCCGGATATACTGGGGTGCAGCAGCTACTGGGAGTTCAGGCAAAACTACTTCCGCAACATTGCGTATGACTGGCGTCCTACCCGGCCCGGCAGCACGCTCATTCACCGCAGGCTGGCTGACCATGCGTTCTACATGACACGCAAGGATGCCGGGCTGGGCGGCGAGAAGATATACGTTCGCCGTGGTGTGCAGATGCCGCCGAAGGTGCGCAAGACCTACGATACCGCAGTAAAGGAATTCGTGCTCGAAGGGCTCACTGATGATTACGATGATACCATCTGGGCTACGAGCCGTTTCGTGTGGCTGCGGAAGCTGTGTGGTGGGTACGTTGGAGACGACTTTGTGTACGATGCCAAGTTCACCGAACTGCTGTACCTGCTATGCACTGAGTTGAAGGGCCAGCAGGTGGTGATATGGTGCACCTACCTGCACGAGATTCACATGATACACGAGAAGCTGAACAAACGGTACCGAGGCAAGTGCGGTATCATGTACGGTGGCATCAAGCCCGCCCAGCGGGACGAGCAGCTTCAGGCGTTCGAGCGTGGTGAGTTGCGGTTCATGGTGGTGCAGACACAGATAGCACGGGGATACAGCCTTGCCGCTGCCAGTACAGCAGTGTTCTACAGTACAGCCAGTGGTGAGGCACGCACGCAGGCAGAGGACAGGCTGATTGCAGCAGGGAAGGTAGATAGCAGTCTCATCATAGACCTAGTGGTGGAGGACACCGTTGACGAAGACATGGTGAATGGCGTGCGCGAAGGGCAGGCCAACGATGTAATCCACCGAAACATCATCAAACGCATGAAAGGGGTGCACCATGCTGGCAGCGTCAAAGGTTGAAGCGCGTTGTATGCAGTTGTGGGGAGAGTCGTGGCCGGAGTTGTTGTCACTGTATGCCGACGACAATATCTTTGCCCGGTGGCTGCTGTATCCAAGTCAGCACAGGTTCAAGGATATGGATGAATTAGAGGATACCATATCCAAGCTGTCCACGTGGATTAACAGCCACAGGTTCGGCAACTCACCGAAGGGCTGCTTTGTGGGTGATGGTTCCATCACTTGTTTCCGCGGAGGAAGTCGTGCAACGTAAGACACTGGCAAAGCGACCGCGAGCGCTACGGCGCACCATCACAGTCGACCCCGGCTGGAACACTGCCATAGCGTTCTGGCATGGTGAGTGGATGCCAATGATGCATGTCATTGGTCTGCCCCGTTCGATGCGTGGGAAGGATGTGGATTGGGGTGTGCAGGTGTATCACATGGCTTCGCAGTTCCAGAACGTGATGAGCTGTATCAACGAAGTCATGTTTCCTGATTCGCTGACGCGCGTCATCATTGAGGGCGTTGAGATGTGGGAAGGTAACTTGACCAGCATGACAGCCACCCGCAGAGGTGACACGTTCCGCCTCGCGTCGTTGGCTGGGGCTTATGCTGGTGTCGCAACAATGCTGGGTGTCAAGGAGATTGACATCTGGCCTGCTCGGCGGTGGAAGGGCCAGCTTACGAAGGCAGCAACGGAAGCCCGTGTGAAACGGGTGTGGAACAGGTACCTCATCGAACACAAGTCCATGAGTGACCATGAGTACGACGCGATTGGGCTGGGGTTCGCAGCCATGGGGGAACTGTAATGCCGAAGCGACTACGCAAGTTTGACCGCGAACAATACCACCGGGGCTCGTGGCTTCTGGCCGGCTCGCTGGCGTGCCCGGTGCCGGGCTGTGGTGCGCGGCTGCGTGGGAACAAGGTGCACGCATGGTGTGAAGCGTGGCACTGCGGATTCTGGTGCCACTGGGAAGAGATTGACCAGCTCGTGCACAAGTTCAACAAGGCACCGACCGATGAGTACCTACTTGATAACCTGTTCTGCCTAACGGAGGGAAGGCTATGCCCGCGAAAAGACACAAGAGTATAGCGTTGGAAAGCTGCACCCGCTGCCCGCTGCACCGTACACGCCGGAAGGTGGTGTGGGGCAGGGGCACCAGCCCGGCGGACTTGCTGTTCCTTGGAGAGGCACCGGGCCGGGTGGAAGACCTGCGCGGTCAGCCATTCGTTGGCCCCAGTGGGCAGCTTCTGGATGAGATGATACGCGAGGCAGCAGCCCGCATCCAGATAGATATACCCACCTACTTCATCACGAACTGTGTAATGTGCCACCCCACCGAACGCAAGGGTGGGGACAATCGGCCACCCACTTCCAGTGAGGTGGTAGCGTGCATGGATAACGTGATGCAGATATACAGGCAGGTGCGCCCGGAGATTGTGGTGTTCGTGGGCCGGGTGCCTGAGCGTTACTACGCCAAGGAATTCCCGATACACGAGACCATCCTGCACCCGGCATACCTGCTTCGGCAGGGTGGTAAGGCGAGTTCGCACTACTTGACAACGGTGCGCAGGCTGGAGGACATCTTCATGGAGGTAACGGATGCGGAAGCGTAGAGGAGGCGTGGTCGAAGTGGCGAGCCTTGCCACACCAGAGGGCTTCACCCTACATGGCACCGGGGTGAGCCAGTCGTTGTTCACAGCGTTCTTGCGCTGCCCGATGGCGTTCCTGTATGCCATCAACCGTTGGGTGAAAGACAAGGGTGGGCGCACCACTGGGTTCGGTAGCATAACGCATGAGATGCTGGACAAGATATACTCCCAGTTCATGCGACGTGGTAAGCTGCCGGGCAAGCGCAGGTTGGACAAGTGGCTGGATGACTACGTGGAATCACACCGGGAGGAGTTCCGCGGTAAGTCCGAAGAGGAACTCGAGAAGGACAAGGCTGTCATCTGTGTGTTGCTTACCGAATACATGGAGTACCATACGGATGACTGGTCGAAGCGGGAGTGGGTGTCGCTCGAAGAACTGTTTGACATCGACTGGCATGGTTACAGGCTGCGCGGCAAGAAGGACGGCAGGTTCCGTACGAATGGGAAGCTGTGGCTGCTTGAAACGAAGACGATGGGCCGCATTCAAGAGGAAGCGTTGCTTGAGCGTCTCGACCTCAACTTCCAAAACCTGTTCTACATAACTGCGGATGAAGCGCAGTACAATGACCCGGTTCGCGGAGTGCTGTACAATGTGATACGCAATCCGGGCCACAAGCAAACGAAGGGCGAGAGCCTGCGAGACCTTCAAGCCAAGGTGCGTGACCATGTACGCCGTGACCCAGACCACTTCTTCAAACGGTTTGAAGTGGTGTACACAGCCAAGGACAAGAAGGTGTTTCAAGAGAACTTGCGCTACTGGTTAAATCGGGCACAGAACTGCATCACGGGTGCCGAACCTTGGGCGCGGAACTATACAGCATGTGACCACAAGTATACGTGTGATTTCATCAGTGCGTGCAGCTCAGGGAAGATGGCCGGGTACACACAGCGGCCCAGCCTGTTCCCAGAGTTGGGTGCACCAGCCTAAGGAGGGCCAGCCATGGCCACAACCAAGCGCAGCACGGGTCGGCGCAAACAGACCCGCAGGCAGACCCGGAGTACGGGCCGGGCTACCACTGCCCCAGCACAGCCCAAGGCCATCCAGCAGCTCCCTACGGCCCCCAGTGTGCCGTCTGAGAATGTGGGTGACTATACGTGGCTCATCTACGGTGAGCGCAAGATAGGCAAGACCAGCCTGTGCGCCCGTTTCGATGACCCGTTCTTCATCATGTTCGAACCGGGCGGGCGCGGGCTGCGGCTGCGGCAGCAGTTCGTGCAGAACTGGGATCAGTTCCTTGATGTGCTGGCCCTGCTTGAAGCTCAGCCGGATTACTGCCGCACGGTAGTCATCGACACCGGGTTCATGTGTTACGAACGGTGCTTTCAGGCCGGGCTCAAGGAGATGGGTATCGACGACCCGCGTGATGCAGGCTGGGGCAGTGCCTACAAACTCATCGAGCGGGAGTTCATCAGTGCATACGAGCGGCTTGAAGCCATCGGCACTGGTATCGTGGTAACTGCCCACAGTGAGATGCGAGAGGTGACACACCGCAGCGGCTTGAAGTACGACAAGATGGTGACCCAGTTGTCGAAGGCTGCTAACAGGTGGTTCGCGGGCACGCTGGATGTCATCGGTTACTACCATTACGATGAAGTAGCGAACCGGGTGCTAACCATAGCAGGCACCAGTGAGGTGGAGGCAGGTGCACGCTGTGAAGGGCACTTCAAGTACGAGGGCACGGGCAACCCTATCGAGACGATACCGATGGGCACCAGTCCTGATGAAGCATACGCCAATCTGGTCAAGGCATTCATGAACGAATTGCCCGAGGCACCCATCAAGGGGGATGGGTCTCGGCCGAGGAAATCACGCCGTCGCCGTGGGCGTTGAACGCACGGCGGAAACCATTTCCATTAAGGAGGTTGTGCAATGCCAGCACAACGTAGAAGCAGCGGCAGGCGGGCAGGTGGTGCAGCACCGGACCCCAAGACGGAGATCACCAAGCTACTCCGCAAGGGGAAGAAGACGTGGGCCGAATCGAAAGAGGAAGCCAAGACCATTGGTCGCGTCGACGTGCCGGACGGTACGTACGAGGTGGACTTGCAGGGCTGCGAGTTCAAGGTGAAAGACGGCACGCCGTACATCGTGCGTCGTCACGTCATCGTGGACGGTGACCATGCAGACAAGGTGCTTACCGACACCCTGTGGTTCGACGTGGAGAACGCGAAGCGTGTGGCGTTCATCTACCAGTGGCTCGAACTGGCGGGCTTCGACCTGCCCGAAGACCCCGGTGAGCTGTACGAGATGATTGAGCAGCTCAACGAAGAGTGCTACAGTGGCAAGGTGCGCGTCTACCACTGGGGCGACAACAACCGAATGGGCGTTGACCTGCTCGAAGCCTACGACCCAGAGGATGAGGATGGGGAGGAAGGCGGCGAGGAGGAAGGCACTGAGGAAGCTGGCGAAGAGGAAGCTGGCACCGAGGAAGCCGGAGACGACGACGGGGAGGAAGTCGCCCTTGAGGACATGACGGAAGAGGAGCTGCTCGAAGTCTGTAAGGACGAAGGCATCGAGTTGCCCAAGGCCCGTCGCGGCAAGAAGCTGACCAAGGCCCAACTCATCCGCACTATCGAAGCTGCCGACGAAGCGGCTGACGGTGGTGAGGAGGAGGGTGAGGAGGAAACTGGTGAGGAAGATGCCGGAGACGACGTGGCCGAGCGGCTGGCGGAGTTCTGCAAAGCGCAGGACATCAAGCTGGCCAAGGGCGAGGCCGATGACATCGAAGCCATGAAGAAGAAGGTGGCGAAGTACGAGTACGTCAGGGACGAACTCGAAGAGGACGATGTCGCGGTTCTTACGGAGGCCGGTCTGGAGGAGCTCATCGTTGATGGCGAGGAAGAAGCGCCTGAGCCGGAGCCCAAGAAGACCACACGTCGCCGGGGCAAGAAGTAGCCCGGTATCACCTGTAACTGGGGGCCGGGTGTATGCCCGGCCCCTATGGTGCACACCATGATACGTGATGAACACAGACATCTCTACCCGGCACTGTACAATCCAACGGAACGGTGGGCTACGTTCGACGTTGAGACAGATGGGCTTCGCCCGTACAACGGCACGCGGATGTTCGCGTACTGCATAGGGTGGCCCGTGTACAATGGTGATGAGTTGGTTGATGTGGATGTAGAGGTGCGTCGCCTTGACGGCCCACACCGGAGGACGAACCTGCACAGGCTGCGGGAGTTCTTCAAGGACACGTCGGTCGCGAAGGTGGCACACAACTTCAAGTTTGAACGCTCGCTGCTGAATGTGCATGGTATCCACGTGCCTGATGAAACGGTATGGCATGACACCATGATAGCGAGCCAGCTACTGCGGAACCTTGCGCCCAGCCATGCGTTGGAATACCTGAGCTGGGAGATCTTTGGTTACACACGGGAGTACGATGTGCAGGTGCGCAAGATGGCGAAAGCATTGGGCGGGCGTTACGACCTTGTGGACCCACCACTCATGGACGTGTACCAGTACCACGACGGCGTCCGCCCTGCGCTCCTGTGGCACCTGTGGCACGAGGTGGCCCAAGATATACACCCGGTGGGCAACCCGCGTCTGTGGGAGGACTACCTCAACGAGATAGCACTGGGCGTAACCACAGAGCGAATGGAATGCTACGGGATGATGATTGACAAGGAAGGTACGCTGGAACTACTCCGGTGGTTGGAGGTGGAGTATGATAAGGTGCAGCGGGAAACGTACGAATACCTCAGGGAGTACGTGAACCTGAACAGTGATGCCAAGCTGCGCAACCTGCTGTTCGAGAAGATGGGCTTCCCTATACTGCGCACCACGAACAAGGGCATACCCAGTACGGACAAGTATGTGATGAGTGAACTCAAGGATATGTTTCCGGGTGAACGCATATTCGACTTGATACTACGGTGGCGCAGCTACAGCAACGGCATCAGCATGAACACCCGGTACCTTGAGCTGATGGATGAGAACTATGTGATACACCCCAATATCAAGACGAACCATGCACGCACCGGGCGCGAGAGTAGTGAAGCACCCAACATGCAGAACATCAGCAAGGAAGCAGCGTTTGACAACCCGTTCCCAGTGCCTAGCCGAAAGGCATTCCGCGCGCGGCCCAAGCATGTGATGTTCCTTGTAGACTACGCTGGGATTGAGATGCGCCTGATTGCTGACCGCAGTGGTGAGCAGGACATGATTGATGCGTTCGTAGCTGGTGGTGACCCGCACCATATGGCCACTGAGATATTCGGTGGCGGCGCCGATGCAGTGAACAAGCTCAAGCGCGATAACCCGGCGGAGTACAAGGTGCTTCGTGGTGGTGTGAAGAACATGCACTTCGCGCTCGCGTATGGTGCAGGTGTGCGGAAGCTGTCCCTCATGATGAACATGCAGCCAGATGAGATGAAGCCACTATATGATGAGTACGCGGATAGGTTTCCACGCATAGCACACTTCAGCAGCAACACGAGCAAGGTGATATACGACCAAGGCTTCATCACCACCCCGTTCGGGCGTGACTTGTGGGTGGCGCAGGACAAGGCATACAGCGGCAGCAATTACCTGATTCAGGGCACCGCTGCGGGCATACTCAAGCGGGCACAGGTGCGCGTCGACGATTACTTGAAGACGACATGGTCTGATGACATTCACATAGTGTTGCCCATCCACGACGAGTTGGTCATCGAAATGCCTGTGTGTTACCTCAGGCACATGGATGGGCTGCTGTACAACATAGGGAGGCTCATGACCGATATCGATGAGATCGTGGTGCCGTTGGAAGTGGAGAGTAAGAAGACGAAAACAACGTGGTCGAAAGCCATAACTTACGAACGCAGGAGGGCCGCATGAAATTGAAGCGTGCCGAACTGGTTCGCCGCATCGTGGATACCGCTGGTCTGCCCGTTGAGGAGGGCCGCACCCATGGGTACTTCACGCGACAGCAGTTGATGGAGTTGCTGTTGAAAATCCAAACATGGAAGGAACGGGAAGATGGCGGCGAATCGGCGCAGGCAGAGCCGGGCAGGAAGGCAGGGTGGGGGCAGCAGTAACAAGCTCGCCCATCCAAACCTGATAGCCTTCAAACAGCACGGGTTCACACCAGAGGGTGAGTCTGGCAGTGACAACGTATACGGGAACTGCATCTTCTGTGACGGCGATAAGTTCTTCGTCAACACCGAGACCAAGATGTGGGACTGTAAGCACTGCGGGCGCACTGGTGGGTTCCTCACATTCTTGGCAGAGGTGGTTGAGTTTTGCATTGAGGGCATGGGGAAGGCAGAGCTGCGGGCATTGGTAGATGACCGGGGCATTACCGCGAAGACCATGCGAGCGCATCAAGTCGGGTACAACGCTATCACAGGCAGGTACGTTATCCCGGTGTGGGACATGAACAGAGACAACGTGTGGGACATCCGCATCTACAACCCAAGCGCACCCAAGGATAAGCCCAAGATCACTTCAACTGCTGGGTGCACGACGGGGCTGTACAAGTGGGAGGAATTGCAGCGCACTGACTATCAGAACATATGGCTATGCGAAGGCGAGTGGGACTGCATGGCTATGTGGGAGATGATTCAAGACCAAGGCATGAAGCGTGACATTGCTGTAGGTGTACCCGGTGCCAACACATTCAAGAACGATTGGACGGTGTACTTCAAGGACCGGGACGTGTACGTGGTGTATGACAACGACCACGACAAGGTAGTGCGCGGGCGCGTGCGCAAGGGTGCAGGTATTCAAGGCGGCATCAAGGTGTATGAAAGGCTGCGCAGTGCCGTGCATGATATGCGATTCGTGCACTGGCCGGATAAGTACAAGGACGGCTATGACCTGCGCGATTACTACGTCGACCACGGGGGTGACGGTAAGAAAACGCTGCGAGGGGTGCGTGCCCTATTCCAGCCGCTGCCAAAGGGACTGGACATAGAGTCTGAGGAGGCCGATGGTGTGCAAGCTATGGCGTACGACGGTGCCGGGCTGGCTATGCAGGACGTGTATGACACGTTCCAGCAGTGGCTATACCTGCCCGACACTACCGTACTCGATGTGCTGTTCGGTTCACTCATCGCCAATCGCTTGCCCGGCGACCCGCTGTGGCTATTCATCGTCGACCGCAGTGGTGGGGCCAAGAGTGTGTTCCTGCGTGCCATCGAAGACAGCCCAGCCATAGTGACCACCACCAGTGTGACACCGCACGCACTTATCAGCGGGCATACAGGTATGGGAGGTGGTGACCCCAGCCTGATACCACGGTTGGATGGGAAGGTGCTGGCCATCAAGGACTTCACCACCATACTCAACATGAACATGACCAAGCGTGATGAGATATTCGGCATACTGCGTGATGCGTACGATGGGAAGATAGAATGGGTATTTGGAAACGGCAAGGTGTGCAGCTACACCAGCAAGTTCGGTCTCGTGGCGGGCGTCACACCAGCCATTGAACTATACACTGAAGGGCACACCGCACTCGGTGAAAGGTTCCTGCGTTTCCAGCCTACACGCAGCGAGAGCAAGAAACTCGAGCGAGACTTGATGCACCGGGCACTGATGAACACCACGTTTGAAGAGGAGATGCAAGAGGACTTGAGCAGGGTAAGCATGGAACTGCTCAACCATGACTTCGGGGCGTTGCCGGGGTGCAGCCCAGAACTACAGCAGCGCATCATATCGCTGGCCCAGTACGTGAGTCTCCTACGTGGCACCATCAACCGTGACAGGTACAGCAAGGAGATCACACACAACCCGTTCACTGAACTGGGCACACGGTTGACGAAGCAGTTCTACAAGCTGGGGCTGAGTATTGCCCAGCTACACCGGGTTGACAACATGGAGCAGCGGCATTTCGATGCACTCAAGCAGGTAGCCCGCAGCACCGCACCCACACGTATGGAGAAGACCGTTGAGCGTATGTATGCGCACGGCGGCGAGCGCCCGTACAGTATCAAGGACATTGCGGACCTTATCAACCTGCCCACCCTCACCGCTGGGCGCGTGGCGGAAAACCTGTCGATGCTCGGTGTGTTGAAGCGCATCAAGCTAGACCGGGTCAACCGCAGCGGTGACACGATGCAGTACATGATAGCACGAGACGTGCTTGAACTGATAGATTCCACTAACCTATTCGGAAGGAGTAGCCATGCCAAGAGCAAGGCGAACCCGCACCAGCAAGGCCCAGTCCGCCGCGAAGGCAATCGCAGACGCAGTGCGAAACGGGCGCGTCGAAGTCGTACCCATTGAAAGCGTTACGCAGTGGGAGGGCAACCCGAACGACGACTTCAGCAAGATCAAGCGGCTGCAGAAGGTGCTCAAGGCACACGGGCAAATCACCCCGGTTACGGTGTGGTCGCGGGACAATGTCATGTACAAGGGCAACCACACACATGAGGCGATGCGCCTGAACGGTGCCAAGGAGATTCGTGTGCTGTTCGTCGATTTCCCCAGCCGGGCCGCTGCCATTGCCTACGGCATATCCGACAACGAGAGCGGCAAGTGGAGCGGCATGAATACCGACGTTCTCGCAGCGTTGATGCAGTCGGAGGAGGTGCAAGGGCTGGGCGACGAGAGCGAAATCAAGCTGCTTACCGGGCTAACCGACAAGGGCTACAAGAGCATGATGCTCAGCACACCGGGCGGCACACCGGGGCAGCTTGACGACATCGACATTGGTGGCAGCATCGACGGCAAGTCGGACTTCGTGGTGCTCCAGTTCAAAGACCGCGAGGCCCTGGCCCAGTTCCGTGGGCGGCTGGGTATTGAGAAGACGGATAGGGTGGTTGACTTCGACAAGATGATGACGCTCATGCAGTGGCGGGAGGCAGCAGCCCCGGCACGCAGGGCAAGGAGGGCACGGTCATGAAGAGGCTGCGCAAGCGTGCGAAAATGGCAGTGCTGCACGTGAACACCATCAACCCGTCCAAGGGTGGTGTAACCGGGCGCATCTGCAGGTTCGTGTCACAAACGCTGGGCATCCCGTTGATACACGACGTGCAGTCGGCAGACATGTTCATGGATGACTACGATGTGCTGTTCGTGTTCCATGGTGTGCTGGTGTTCAGTAAGCACCGACAGCAGTGCATGGAGTTGAATGAGCGGGCGGCGGATGCAGTGTGGATGAACAACGACCATGCCCAGACATTCGACAAGCGCATGAGGCGCGACGGGCGTCCGTACCGGGTGTGGACAACGGTGGAGAAGACCGTGCGGCCCAGCACTGAGGACAGGTGGATTAACTGGAACCGTCTTACTTGGGTGCCCGATGTGTGGTCAGATGAGTACACCCGGCCCGGCTTGATGTACTACGGTTCGTATCGGCCTGACCGCCTCGATGACTTTGAGAACTATTTCCCGGGGCAGGACTACCCACTGCATATCGTGGGCTACCACCAGCACCTGAAGCAGTTCCACAAGCTGGCACCGCAGGCCCACCAGTGGGCAGCGTTCAAAGACCAGCGGCAGCTTCGGGCGTTCCAGTCCACCCTGTACCTGCAGGACAGGCACAACGACCAGCACTACGGGTGTCCGGCTAACAGGTTCTACGAGATGCTGTACACAGGCATCCCCATGGTGTTCGACCACAGGTGCACCAGCACCTTCGGCCGGGCCAGCGAGACCGAGGGCATCGAGTACGATATCACACCCTACATGGTGGACAGCCCGGCGGGGATACCTGCACTGGTCAAGCGTAGTGTGGCCATCGGGCAGGAGCAGCGTGCGTTGTGGTACACTGACTATCGCGCCATGTTGGAGCGCGACTTCACCGAACTCTGCCGCAAGGCTGGGTTCATACACTGAGGAGGGCGAAGTGGGTAAGCTGGACTATCGGGTGGCCATTGCCAGCCGGGGCAGGGCCGGGCTCATTACAACCGTGGACAACTGCGGGCTAGACCCGGCAAGTGTGGACGTGTTCGTCGATGGAGATGATGAGTATCGGGCGTACAAGGCAGCGCACCCCAAGCTCAACATCATCGACACCGAGAGCAGCGGTATCGCGCAGGCGCGGAACGCCATGCTGGATTACTACGGTGAGGGCGCATCCGTGGTGATGATGTGTGATGATGTGCGGGCTGTGCTGGAGTGCACCGGCCCCAAACAGATGAGCGGGCTGCGTGGCGCCGAGTTGGATATGTTCATCCGCAAGGCATTCGCATTCACCTTGGGGCAGGGTACGAAACTGTGGGGTGTGTACCCTGTGAACAACCACTTCTACATGAAGCGCACCATCAGCAGCGGGTTTTGCATTGGGAGCTTCTGTGGTGTGCTGGTGTCCGACATCAGTTTCCCAGAGGACATGCCGCTCAAGGAGGACTATGCTTTCACCATCGAGCATGTCAAGCAGTTCCGCAAGGTAGCCCGGTTCAACTACATCACTGTCGATGCCGTGCACTACAAGAACACGGGTGGATGCCAGCTATACCGCAACGATAAGCTGGAAGAGGAAGCGTGTCAGTACCTGCTGGCTCACTACCCATGGTGTGTGAGCCGGCATCCACGGCGTCAGGGCGAGATAGTCCTGCGGTTCAAGAAAGCGAGGGCGTAATGCCTACCATCACAATTCCCAACGGTGAGCTGGTTGACCGGGTCACCATACTGGCTATCAAGGTGCTGAACATAGCTAGTGCCGAGGCGCGTGAGGAGTGCCAGCGTCAGCTCGATACGCTGGTGCCTATCATGAAGGAGGAGTGTAACATCGAGCCCACCAGCCCGCACTTCATTGCCCTGCGAGATGTCAACGAGAAGCTGTGGCATGTGGAGGAGGACTTGCGGGTGCGCGAGGGGTGTGAGCGGTTCGATGCACGGTTCATCGACTTGGCCCGCAGTGTGTACAGGTTGAACGATGAGCGGTATCGCATCAAGCGTCTCATCGACGACCAGACCGGGTCAGCTATGCGTGAGGAAAAGGAGCTGCCGTCCTATGACTAAGCTAGATACCATGCTGGCACAGGTGCCCCAGCTTATCCACCGGCCCTACCTGATACAGGTCGAGCCTGTGCGCGGGTGCAATATGCAGTGTGACTTCTGTGCTAACCACAGGCTTCCACCCCGGCACGAGTATATGACACTGGGCACCGCTGCGGCAATAGCTGAACAGCTCAGGGCGTTTGGCCCCAAGCAGAAGATCCAGCTTGCCATGCGTGGCGAGCCGCTGCTGCACCCAGACTTGGAGGGCGTACTGGGTGTGATGCGGGCTATACTGCCAGCGTCACAACTGGGCATTGTAACTAACGGTCTAGGACTGTCGCGTAACAGACTGCGAATGCTGTATGGGGCTGGGTGTAACATTGTGTCCGTGGACTGCTACAACGGTCGCTATGAGTCGATAGGTTCTAAGCTGGGTGGCATCGTGCCTGTGTACAGCTACCGCGACTTCAATGCCCTCCACTACCACAGCCACAAGGTGCGGGCACTGGTGCTCATTGAGGACTTGGCCACCGACAGCAAGGGCAGTCGCACGTTCACCAATCAGTGCGGGTTCATACCTGATGCAGCGTACGAAAAGTACGACATCCCCCGGCCCGTACCTGGGAGGCCCGTACTCAAGTCGTGCACTAACCTGTTCCGCGAACTACCATTCCACTTCAATGGTAACGTGCCCGTCTGCTGCAAGGACTGGCTGGGTGACAGTGTTCACTACAACGTGCACAGCAACCTGAGCCTGATTGAGTACTGGCATGAGAGCCGCAAGCTGAACATGATGCGGCTCATGCTGATGGCCAAGAACCGCAGCTTCTGGCCGTGCGCCCAGTGCACGTATTTCGGTGGGTTCCGCAAGGGGCTGTTGCCGAAGCTGCCACACATAGATGCCGACATGCAATTCAACATCGCAAAGGAGTTAGGGCAATGGCGAGCGCTCGACGGAAGCGGACAGCCAAGAGGCCGCGCGAAGCGGCCCCGGCGGAAGTAGCATACGGGTACTTATCACCACGTTGGAGCGGTGAGATACTGGATTGCTCGATGCCATGTACGTTCGACCAGTATGACCACTGTTCATACAACTGCCTGTATTGCTTTTCGTTCTTCCAAAAGGCACTCAAGGCATTCAACCCGCTGTACCCAAATGAGGACAGGAATTACCGCGAGATGCCTGTGCGGGCAGTGCGCCCGTCGTCCATCAAGCGGCTCATCACTGGGAAAGCCAAAAGCCAGTTCGCTGACTACTTCGGCCAGCGGCTGACAATGCAGTGGGGTGGGCTGTCTGACCCGTTCGATGAGTTCGAGCGTCGCTTCGGTGTGGGGCTTGACATACTGCGCATAGTGCACGAGCATCAGTATCCTATCTGCTTCAGCACGAAAGGTACATGGTGGACAGAAGATGAACGGTACATGCAGTTGATGCAGGGTAGTCCCTTCCTCAACACAAAGGTGACCATCATCAACATGGACGCAGGCAGGGCCGCAGCTATAGAGCGTGGTGTGCCCACACCACAGGCCCGCTTGGACGCCATACAGCGTCTGGCCGGGTGTGGTGGTGGTGGTGTTACCCTGCGGCTCCGGCCGTTCATTATAGGGCTCTCTGACGTGGACGGTGAGCACCTACAGCTAATAGAGGCAGCGCACCGGGCCGGGGCACAGGCAGTGTCGACTGAGTTCTTCTGTTTGGAGGGCCGTGCACCCGAGAGCCTGCGGGCAAGGTACGACGGTATCAGCGAGGTGGTGGGCTACGACATACTCGACTTCTACAGGTTCAACAGTGCTAACCGTGGCGTCGGGTACATGCGACTCAACCACAAGCTGAAGCAACCATACATCGATGAGATGGAAGCACTGTGTAACAAGCTGGGGATGCGGTTCTACGTTAGTGATGCACACCACAAGGATAGGTGTGCTGGTGGTAGCTGCTGCGGGCTTGAGGCCAGCGGTTGGAACTACAACCGGGGCCAGTACACACAGGTTCTGTACACCGCTCGCCAGCGATATGAGGCCGCTCGCGCCGCTGGGAGTTCAAGGAGTGCTGCGCAGGCTGCATCACGTGTGTATTGGTGTGACGAGATGGAGCCACACCTCGGCATGTACAAGAAGTTCCTGTGGCGTTATGCTGATGGGTTCAACACCAAAGGTACGCGCGACAGGATGAAGCGTTTCAAGCAGACGATGTACGACTATATCCATGAGATGTGGAACAACCCAAACCACCCCAAAGCACCGTACAAGTATTTCCATGGTCTGTTGCACCCAGTGCTCGTTGACAGCAACGGAGATGTCGTTTACGAGTACCGTTCTTACGACGCTCCCCATAGGGCACGCAGGGCGAAACGCCATTAGAACGCCATGGCTATATACATGAGGGTATGTGGTGGTATGTAAAGAAGAGGAATGTAGGCCATACAGTAAGGACATCATATGCATATACTGGTATGGCGTTTCTGTGGCACTTTCGAGGAAGGGAGGCTCCATGTTGGAGAAGTGGTTGGTCATCATTGGTGAGCAGGTGGTGTGCATCAAGTACAACCTCCGCACCGGTGAAATGGTGGTGGGTGGCAGTGTGCGTTTCCGTGAGACGATGGAGCGCATCCTGCGTGGTTACATCGTGGGTCATGTGCCCCGTATCAAGTTCACGCAGTCCAACAAGGTGCGGTTCCAGTTTTCGTTGAGCCGCAAGCGGTATGACAAGGCACTGGCTGACCTGCGGGAGAACGGCTTCGTTGTTGAGAAGACACAATCACACGGGCGCTTGATGCGCTAAGGAGGCTGGGCATGGAAGTGTTCAGCAGAAAGGACAGATGGCCATGGTGGCTAAAGGCGATGATGGTGCTGGTGTGGGTGCTGGTGGTGCTGGTGATGATGTTCGTGGCGGAGGTGACGATGGTAGCACTGTCCAACCTGTGGTGAGGGTGGGGCGTGTCATCCAGCCTACACAGGTCATACTCACGGATGAGGCGGTCGCGGCGTGCCCGATTCACAAGACGGCATTGTTCAAGACCGATGTGGCTATCAATCTCATGTGTGGTGCACCACTGCTGGTGGACGTGTCCAATGGTGATGAACATGTCATCCACTGCACGACCGTTCCATACATGAGCATCTGCACTGGGTTCTATGCACCGCGTGACCGGGTGCGTGTGCATGAGCGCATCACATTCGACCCCGTTGAGGGTGAGTTTGTGGTGTGGGATAAGACCCACAAGCGCAAGCTGTCACAGTTCTATGCGCTTCGGCTTGCGGAACAGTCACTAGAGAGGTTCCTCAACGCGGAGGGTAGTGATGCGGGTACTGAAGATAACGGATGAACAGATACTCTCCATGGTGACACAGGCATTGGCGGAGGTGATGCCCGATGCCGAGTGCGCTCCGCAGGTAGTGCAGTTCGTGCTCCAGCAGGCCGAGCGCATCAACCGCGAGAACCATGTAGCGTGGAGTGCAGAGCTGAAGGATGAATCAGCTATTGATGAGGCTGCGTGGCGTGTAGCTAAGGTGCTGACGGGCGTGCCACATGATGAACTCGTCAGCAGGTTGAAACACATGGTAGAGGAGGTGAAGGGTGTCCAGTAGGTTCAAGTTCAGTGACGGTCGCAAGGCCAAGGTGCCTCGGCTCCAGTTGCGTGCACAACGTGTGAAGGGTGCTGAGAAGCTGCCCCTTGACCAGCGCAACGTGATGGTTCCGGTGATGGTGACCAAGAAGGTGAAGGGCAAGAACAAGAAGGTAGCCGCACTGTCGTCTCGCTACCTTGATTACCAGCGCAGCACAACCCGCACTCGCCGCAATGGTGGTGAGACCGTGATGTGTGGTGGGCGCAAAGCCAAGGGGAGGACACGTTGATAGTTAGCAAGAGCAGTCTACTCGCTGTGCAGGTAACGGCGAAAGACAAAGACATACCTGCGTTAGACAACGTGCGGCTTGAACCGGACGGAACCATGGTGGGTGCAGCCGGGAACGTGGTAGTGGCTGTCAGCCCCGTGAACCCGAAGGTAGCTGCACAGGTGCCCCTCGAGGACAGCGGCCCCGGTGCCGCTACCATATCGGCCGAGACAGTGCGCAAAGCATTGAAGCTGCTGACGGCGGACAAGACGTTCGGCGGTTTGCTTGAGCACTGTGACATCGATGTGCAAGAGGACAACGCACACTTCACGTTCACTGACGGCAAGCGCAGGCATACCATGAAGGGCAGGCTGTACCCACACAAGTATATTCCGTGGGAAGTCATCATTGAGAAAGCGTTGACCAGCCGGGAGTCCACTCGTGTCATCCTCAATCGTACTCGTCTGCGTTTGCTGCTTGACACCGTGGAGAAGATATGCCCCGACAGCACTGGGCAGCACCCGGTATACATTGAGTTCACTAGCTACGGCGACGTCGTGTGCCGGGCACGTAACCCAATCACCGGTCAGCGGGTGGTAGCCACGATGAAGAACTATGCGTTCGGCTCTGCTGCGTGGCTCAAAGAGGACGAGTGGGAGCAGCGACTGGCAGGCAAGGCCAAGAAGGTGGCCAAGCGGGCCCGACGCCGTCCCGCCAAGCGATTGCGCAGGAGGTAGGTTATGGGTAGCTTAACACTGCGCACCCGGTTGCGTATTGCGTGGCTCTGGCTGGTCGCACGGCGCCGATACAGGGTAGTGCAGGAGCGGGCGTGCAGCATACAGGCCAAGCTCCTACGCCCACTCGAGCCGCGTGAAGTGGTATGTTGCCTCACATGCCTGCGGCAAGTTCACGGCATCCACATTGTACCTCACACCATGGTGTTCGGTACGTGTCAGCATTGTCTTGCCCGTGGCAACATGATGCGAATTATGCTGGCACCCCAGCTAGGTGATGAGGACATGGTCAAGTACTGCGATTCATCATGGGAAGGCATAGTGAAGGGAGTGCTGGATGAATGAACTCGAGCAGCTTTTGGAGTGGGCACGGCGTCAACGTCAGCAGGCCAAGTATGGACACCCGTTACTGCTTCAGGGTGGCGAGATTGTGTGGTCTCAGGTGGTGGCTGAGCTTGAGCTCCGCATTCGTATGCGCAAGCGTGAAGAAGGGGAGCCAGCATGAACATCCATAGGTTTGAGATAGAGCGGGTCACCATATACGGCACCATGGAGGAGATCAACAACGCGACCACCTTCTGCGTCAGCAATGGGTTTGATATACGGCAGCAGGGGCCTCGGCCGCTGGGTGGTGTCAACGTGGATGACACGCAGTTCAAAATCGTAGCCGAACGTAAACTGAGGAGGGGTGATGGCAGCGACATGGGGAATGGACGTGCGCAACGAGGCCGCTCTGCGCAGGCTCCGCATCTTCGGCGATAGGCAGTGGCCCTTCGCACTGGCACTGGCCCTAACAAAGACCGCGATACTGGGGCAGCGTGCAGTTCAGGCCGTAACTCGCGCGAACTTCCGCCTGCATGGCGAGTTCATCCCGAAGGGCATTCGAGTGAAGCCAGCCCGCAAAAGCGAAGTGATGGCTGGCACCGGCACAGCGGAAATATACACAGCTCCGCTCATCAGCAACTGGATGCCGCTGCATGAAACTGGTGACATGAAAGAACCCGGTGCATACAGTGGCGAAGGCGATAAGGGACAAGCTCTGGCAATGCCCGGCGAGTACCTTATGGGGAAGTCGTTCAAAACAGGCTCCGGCAAGGTGCGCAAGCGGTGGACACCCGGCAGGCTGCTTGAGGCCTACAACGCAGGGCACGGAGAGCAGATGCGCGGCATACCCCACACTGGCAGGGGCCAGAGGCGCAAGGCATTCCTTATGGACGCCAATGGCACGCTAGTAATTGCCCGCAGGGCCGGGCGTGCCCGTGGCCCACTCGACATCCTGTATGCCTTCACTGGCCCAGCGAAGATCAAGCCTACATGGCGGTTCGCCCAAACGGTGCACAGGGTGGTGAGAGGCACGTTCGTCAATCAGGTTCGTAAGGCTGTGCTCACTGCATGGCGTAACTCATAACTGAAGGGAGGGCGTAATGCCCGATATGGTTGCTGTATGTAAATCAGGTAAGGTAGCGTGTGAACGGTACAATGCACGAGAGGATGGGTGCATGTACAGTGACGAGAAACCTGCTGACATGCTACCACTAGCAGAGTTCCCCAACTGTCCGTGGACACACAAACAAAAGCGAATCGTTCCGGCAACAGATGCACAACCAAAGGGGAATGGAACTGTCAGTACACCTGCACAACACACATGTCCAAAGCATGGTGCGGCGACAGTAACATTCGCCATCGGGGAACCGGGCAAAGAACCGCAACTCGGGCCGTATTGCTGTCTGTGTCTTGATGAAGTACTCGGTACAATGCTGCCGAAGTGTGTACCTTCACAACCCCAGACGTAGTACCTCGAATGAACGGGGAAGGTACTGTGGTTCCCCCTTAGAAGCGAGGTAACGCCAAGG
>Ga0180437_10004126_pt1 | contig 20955 bp, 19 predicted proteins | sample SS_ome_4_FD_132410 | JGI IMG/M metagenome (GOLD analysis project Ga0180437, IMG submission 132410) | Hypersaline lake sediment archaeal communities from the Salton Sea, California, USA - SS_3_D_1 metaG | ecosystem: Environmental > Aquatic > Non-marine Saline and Alkaline > Hypersaline >... | reverse complement strand
CGCACAGCGATGCTCGGCGGCGTCTGGCGCCACCGTCTCGCGTATATGACAGGTATCCCAGAGTCAAAGCGAAAAAGCCGAACAGCGCTGCCCCCTTCAGTGCTCCCACGAGTTCTCTTGGGACTCCATCTGTGACAAACGGAAGAATGGCCGCGACTGAAAACGCCGCGGCACAGATTCCCAGAACCAGGCTGGCCGTTGCCCAGCCGGCAGGCAGGGCGAGCGATTCCCGTCCACGAGTAGCATCTGGCTTGCTCGTCTCCGCCTCCCCCTCTTCCGGATCCCCACGCACGCGCCTAGCTCCCGTCTTTCTGTTCATCCTCTTACGTCTCCAGTCTCGCCCCTGATTCTCCACACTAAGGGCCAAGCGATCAAGGACCCCCGCCGTGATCCGTCTCCTTGAACTTGTCAACCCGATTGTGTACCATCTCAAGACTTGCTTCACTGGCGCGCGTTCCCTCTGAACCACGAGCTGAACGGATACCCGAATGCCTCTTTTTGAAACGACGGCAACTCCCGATTTCGAAGCCCTCCGCAAGTGCATCCTCCGCGAAGGAGAGCCTGATCGCGTTCACTACGTCGAGCTGTTCATGGACCAGCCGATAATGGATCAGGTCGCCAAGCGGTTCGACCTCGTCCGGGGCCTTGATCCCGGCGATCCGCTTTTCCCGGTACAGCTGCGGATCGCTGTCTACCAGTTTCTCGGATACGACTCCGTCAATGCACGGCCCACGGGCCTCGCTTTCCCCAGGGACGTCCTCAAGGCCGCTGACACTACCGCAATCGCGGCACAGGCTCGTGCCGAGAGAACCTGGACGAACGAGCACCAAGGCCCCATCTCAAGCTGGGATGACTTTGAACGCTATCCCTGGCCCGACCCCAAGGCGTGCGACACGACAGAGATCGAGTGGGTACAGAAAAACCTTCCCGACGGCATGGCGATCCAGGCAAGCTGCTGCCAGATCATGGAGCAGGTCACGTGGCTCATGGGCTACGAAACCCTCTGCCTCAAGCTCTACGACGACCCCGCTCTCGTCGATGCGATGTTTGAAAAAGTCGGCTCGATCTGGGTGGACTACGTCGGGCTATGCGTGCAGTTCGAACGCGTCGGCATCATCTTCGGCAGCGACGACATGGGCTTCAAGACCCAGACCATGATCGCCCCCGAAATCCTTCGCGAGAAGGCGCTGCCCTGGCACACGAGGGCCGCGCAGGTCGCCCATGAGCACGGGAAGCTATACTTACTCCACTCCTGCGGGAACCTCGAATCCATCATGGACGACCTGATCGACGACGTGAAGATCGACGCCAAGCACTCGTTCGAAGACGCAATCTGCCCCGTCACGGAAATGAACAAGCGCTACGGTTCGCGAGTTGCCTTGCTCGGCGGGATCGACATGGACTTCCTCTGTCGGAGTTCCGAAGAGCAGATTCGCCGGCGCGTCAGAGCCACTCTTGATGCATGCCAGCCCGGCGGCGGATACTGCCTCGGCACTGGCAACTCCGTCGCCAACTACATTCCCGTTGACAATTACCTCGTCATGCTCGACGAAGGCCGCCGATACTCAGGCAGCTGAGCCCCACTCCTCCGACCCATCTCGCCGCGCTTGAAGTTGCGAAGCTGATTCTCCGTCGTCTTTGACCACGCCGCATGCTTGCCTCGAAGTGTCCGGGCTCTGCACTGGCAGACTTCTCAGTATCCACAGGGACCCGCAGATGGCTCTCTCGGTTACCATCAAGAGCCTTGAATTAGACACGCCGTCCGAAATCCCCAGGGCCGCTAGAACGTGCGGGAGAGTGCGATCCCGGCCCACATGTTGCCGCCATCGTGCGCGTTCTCGCAATTGTCGGAATCGAGGAACACGCCGCTGGAAGAGGCGGTGAGGCCCCACCCTTCCCTCGATGAGGTCAGAAGCGATGCGCTGAGAGGGGGATCGCCGGCTGTATACAAGTGTACCTCGCAGCCGTTGCCCCAAGCTGCCGAACCGACAGAGCATCCCTTTGCATCGCGCGCTACACGGAGATCGTTGCCGCCACGGTTGACTGAGAACGATATGTAATCATCGAGCCCCCGGGCGCTCTCGGAGAGCCCAAGCGCGAAGGAGGGAGCCGGGGCGAGAAAGGGTGTGCGAGCTGCCGATGACGAACCGAGGTTCGGATCAGGCAATTCCCGGCAAGTGGTTCTTGTGGAAATGCCGAACATCTCTGGGCCTCGGGAGTACCGGAAGGAAAGGCCAATTCTGGTGCGCTCTCGTGCCCGGCCATCGACATCCGAAGCCGGCGCCTCGGGAGGAAGACCCTCGAAGACGTCACGATAGCGGAGAATGGCTGAGGGCTGAAAATCCGAGCAGTCGCCGGTGCTGACGCCTGGCAAGAGGCAATTGGTCTCTGCTCCGGGAGGTGCCCACATGCCTAGCGCGGAAGGTGTCTCGTGTGACGGGAGGGAGACTGCTGACAGGAGGAGTACCAACCCTTGCGCCAATACTCCTCTCAGAAACCTCGTGTTGCACACTACCTTTTTCCTCCTTCTGGCGGCTGCATGGCGACTAGTGGATTGTCTGTTCGGCCCATGTCCCTGCAGTGCACAAGGCGAACCGCTTACGGGGTAGCACGTGATGTGCCGATTCCGCAAAGAGAATGGCACTTTCTCCCTAACCCGTGACGGGACATGCAGATACGGGAGGGCCTGGCCTGTGAAGGAGGAGCCAGGAGGCACTACAAATATGTCCTCGCCGCCTGTATCGAATGGACAGTCTTGTAAGCCGCATCGGCGCTGTCTGGGCCGCACTCTCTCGCCGGCTTCTGTCCGCCTTGCCCTGCGCAGACTTGCGTCGACATGCTCCCGCCCTTATCGCCGTGCTCGAAGTTGCGCGAAGCAGCGGGCGAAAACCCGAGCGGCGACTGGAACGCATCCCGCTTCATTCCGCCTGAATGTCTGCCTCGGGTGCTGTAGTCTCAGCGGATTCGTGCTCCTGCAGGTCCGCAATGGCTTCCTGACACATCTCGACCATTCCGTCACTCCGGCACATGGAGGGAGCGCCGGGGAGGCCGGGCATTGTGTCGTTGTACGCAGACCAGGCCTCTTGCCATTCGAGAAAGTTCTCGATGGCGGCGGCCTTCGCGGACTCGTCGGTCTTGCCGGAACTCAGCCACTGATCGTACCGCACGATGCCGACGAAGTAACGGGTTGCGATTTCAACCCAGTAGTTGCCGTACTCTGCGGTGATATGCAGCTCCGTCCAGTCAGCGCTTGGGCCGGCAAGCTTGACGATCGCGTCGAAGTCTTCCATGAGGGACTCGTAGGCCTCCCTTGCCTCTTCCTTTTCGTGGATGGCGGCCTCGACTGTCTCCTGCCCGCCTTCTCTAGCGAGGTACTTGTAGATGCCCCTCATCCCCTTCGCGCCGAACGATGCATCCCTGAACCACGCGCCGCCCGGCGCCCAGCCGTAGAGGTACTTGGCGGGTGGAGTCTGATACGGTTTTCCGAGTTCCGTGAGCGCCCTGCAGTACCTCGCCTTTAGCACGGCTTCTTCCGACTTCCTGCAGATACTCTCAAACCGATCCAGTATGGGTGAATCCGGCTCGATGCCGAATTTGATCTGGCACCATTCCCGGGCGATTTCGTACGGGTCGGCATCGGGATTCCAAAGCAACCTGGAGAGAGCGTATGCATCAAGCTCCAGCCATTCCTCCCGCTTGCGGTAGGGGCCGTCGAGGCCTGCCCCTGAGAGCCACGCCCAGACGCCTCGTACGCCTTTGTCGTAGATGTAGCGGACGCCCCCGTAAGGCTCAATCTCAGTACCGCCTTCAGCGAAAAGCCTGCCGCCATAGAGGGGGAACGCGCCCTTGCCCTCGTACTCACGCGCGCACTCGAACTCGACCATCTGCGGGTGCTTGCCGATGCCGATCGTCGGATTGATCCTGTTGTAGCGCCAGTAGTCGGTCTCGGGATGCTTCATTGAAAAAAAGAGGCCCGGCCGAGCGGTCACGAGGTCCGTAGCGGCAAGATACCTTTCTGGAACAGTGTGCCAAGTGACATAGTAGCCCCACGTTCTCTGGATGTAGATTTTGTGATAGCGGCCAACGATGATATCAGCCAATGCCTCCACGAATTCGGCTTGTTTCTCCGCGATCTCCTCCTCGCTCGCGTCTGGCTTCCCACGTGCGAACGGGTTCACCCCCCGGAGGTAACCGGTGGCGGACGCGGTATTTTCGCCGCTGCGCACAACGACGCCGTCGACTTCCGGGAACAGCCGCAGGGCCTCGTCCACAATGGCCTCCATAAGCTCCATGGTCTTCGGCTTGTCCATGGATATCTCCCCGTTGGTGAGGATGTCGTCTCCGTACTTGTCGCAGGCCGCTTTCGGAACGGTGATCATGTCTCCCTGAATGAAGACGCTCAGATGCTGCTTTCTCGCCTTCTCGATTCGATCCCTGACGTAGTTACGGCGCTCCAGCGCCTTAGCACGTTGCTCGGAGCCCTTCGGGTAAAGGTCGGGGTCGTATTCGTCGAGCGTAACGACCTCGGCAAGCGCCCGTTCGACTATCACGCCGTTGTAGCCGAGTCTGAGGACAACGCCCGGATCCGAGAACTCGGTGAGATAAGGAATGTCTCTCGGGTCATCGAAGACACTGCCGATGCGATAGCGAAATGCAGGTACGATCTGCCTTGAGATCGGCTCGAACGGTGAGTACTGCCGAAGCCGCACGAGTCTTTCCAGCTCATAGGTCCCATATATCGCACCAAGTATGTCGGCGCTCTTTACGACGAGTTCACTTCCCCCTCCCGAGATGAGGAACCCGTCGGGCCCGAGCCCGCTGGTTCCGGGGCCTCCGCAGTCAATCAGAAGTGCGCCTGACGAACCACCTGTGGCATTCGTCACCAAGGTGGCTTCGATCCCGCACATTTCCCGCAAAGCCGCGTGTAGTGACGTCGCCGCCGCGAGAGCGGCCTCATCCGACGAGAGGCCGCGCGATACGCGTATCTCCACCGGCCGAGGACCGCCTTCCGCAACGGGATGGGGCGTTGCACACCCAAGAGTAGCAAGGAGCAGAGCGCCCACGCCAAGAGCGGCCGCAGCACGGTTGAGTTTCACTGATAGATTCTCCCTTCACATGTAAAGCCACGCTTGCCGACACCGAACACTAACCCGATTCCCTTCCGACCAAGGCACCGGAAAGCATCAATCGTACCTTTCCGACCGTCCAGCCGCAAGCAGCTGTACGTACCCAAGACTCCGGCTGTCTTGCGCCTGCCCCACCCCTGGCCTCGTTGACGTGCTTGAAGCCGCGGGGGGGATTGTCTAGGATTTCTGACGCTGACTTAAGGGGAGCTGGGGCTCACATAGGGACGCGGATGGAGTTTTCAGTAGGCACACGGTATGGAGGCTGACGTGGACTCGGACAATCTGTACCACAACACTGCATGGCTCTATGATCTGCGGCCGGAGATCTCCGGGTTGCCCGACCTTGTGTTCTATCTCGAACGTGCGCGAATGGCGAAGGGGCCCGTCCTGGAATTGGCTTGCGGAACGGGAAGAGTCACACTCCCTCTGGCCGAGGCCGGTTACGAAGTCTGGGGAATTGATCTCTCCGAAGAAATCCTTGGCGTCCTCGAAAAGAAACGCAAGACTTTGCCCGGCGAGGCCGATAGACGGCTGCATATATCCCGTGCTGACATGTGCGATTTCGACCTGAACCGGAAGTTCGCGCTGATCATAATTCCTGCTCGATCTTTCGGCGTTCTCACCACGCCGCAGCAGCAGACCGACTGCCTCGCCTGCGTGCGCAAGCACCTGCAGCCGGATGGTCGTTTCATCATGAATGTTATGCGTCTGCGACTGCCCAATGGCACCGCCTCGCCCAGCCCCGAGGAAATACCGACGGGGAAAGTCATCGACCCCGAAACGGGCCGAAGGATACGGCGCGCCCTACTCCCACTCCCCCGTGGCGCTGATGTTGACAACCAAGTGATAGACCATGAAACCGTTTTCTACATTGAACAGCCCGATGGTTCCGAGGAAAGGATATCGGACCGGATCACCGTGGCTCTCTTCACCGAACAGCAGATGAGGGAACTATTGGTCTCCAACGGCTTCGAGATCCTGGAAGAGATGAGAGGCTTCGACGGCCGCCCGATCGTGGATGACCCCAGGCCCACGGACCTGATATTCGTCTGTCGTCGCGCCAACCCCGGCTGATTGCGCCGGACCAGCTTCCCAAACACCCCATCTTCCTTCCCGCGCTTGAACTTGCCACCGTGGCTGTATACGATCTCGTCTGCCATTCCCTGCAACGAAGGGAAACCCTTCCGGAACGAGGTAGGCGCGGAGGGCGTCCGTATGCTCAACTATCGTATCGCAACGCTTGACGACCTGGAGGTATTGGCGCGCATGAACCGCTTCCTCGTCGAAGACGAAAAACACCGCAACCGTTTCAAGCCCGATTCGTGGCTTGAGGATCGGATGCGCCGCTTCCTCGAGGGGGATTACGAAGCCGTGCTCTTTGAGCGCAACGCCGAAGTCGTCGCCTACGCGCTCTACGGCAAACACTTCGACCACGACGACACGATCCACCTTCGACAGATATTCGTGGCTCGCTCGTGCCGGAGGCAGGGCATAGGTCGGCAAGTGATGAAGATCCTTACCGAGCGCATCTGGCCCAGGAACAAGCGAATCACGGTCGGCGTCCTCGCGGGCAACGACGTCGCCCGCCCATTCTATGAAGCGGTCGGCTTCAAACCATACTCGATGGAGCTGGAAATGCTCCCTTCCGAGAGGAGCGCGCCTCCCGGCTAACGGGATGCGAAAGGCGCCCTTCAGCGGTTTAAGGATATGGAACTTCTCGCGAATCAATACGAAGCTTCTGACATGGGGGATTACGCGGAATAGGAGGTAGGAAATGAAGATCGCTTGGGTGTCAAGCTGGCCACCTCGCCCCTGCGGGATAGCAACATATTCTTCCGAACTCGTTCACGCACTTCGGAGCGCGGGAAACGAGGTCCACATCATCTGTCACACTGACGGTGGGACGCCAGGTGAGGAGAACGTACACCCTGTGATTGATACCCAACACGCGGGTTGGGACGAAGAGGTCCACAGAGCCGTAAAGGAAATAAGCCCGGAGGTAGTGCATATCCAGCACGAATACGGCCTTTACGCGACCATGGGTGACCACGCAGCGAGTCTTTTCCGGCCGCTGTTTCGATGGAAGGTCGAAGAGAAGTTCCCGGTGGTTGTAACCTATCATTCCGTCTACACTCGCTTGAACAAGATGATGCGTTACTACATGGATGTGATGCAGAACCTGGTGGACGGCGGCACGGTCTTCGAGCCCTATCAATGGGCCTACCTGGCGGTGAATATCGGGAGAGTGGTGGACAATGTGTACGTGATACCTCATGGCGCCAAAGGCGCGACTCATGCTTCCAAAGAGGACTCCCGGAAGTCTCTCAACCTGCAAGGCAAAAAGGTCGTCGGCTTGCTGGGTTGGTTTACCGAGACCAAGGGATTCCATCGCGTTATTGAACGCTGGGATTCAATCTCCAAAAAGCTGGGGCCGGATACGGTTCTGGTGTTGGCCGGAGATGCCAGGTTGGTCGACCCTGGCCAGCAGGAATACAAGAGAAAGCTGCTTTCGCTGATCAACAACTCCGAGTTCAAGGACCGTATCAGACTTGTGCTCGGCAGCTTCACGCCCGAGGAATATGAGAACGTCCTGGCTTCCTTCGATGTCATGGTAATGCCCTACTCCTTTGCCTCCCAGAGCGGCAACCTTGCTCACTCTCTCTCACTGGGAGTCCCAGTGGTCGCGTCAGCCCTCGAGGGCCTGAAATCAGTCATTGACGAGAGCGGCGCGGGCATCGGCGTCCCCACGGATGATGCCGATGAGTTGGAGCGCGCAATTGTCGCCGTCATGCAAGATGACTCCCTCAGAGAGAAACTCTCCACAAGGGCTGCAGCCTATGTGAAGAGCAAAATCAGCTGGCCTGTGATCGTGGAGAAGCACATGCGCCTATACAGGAAGCTGATGGACAAAAAGCAAATGGCGGAGACGGATGTCAAACCGGAAGCCTTGCTGGAGGCATGACCATGACTAAGGCGCGTCATCTCGGAATAGGCCATTACGGGATAGGTTTCAAAGATGGTGTCAATACGGTCATTGCGCGTAACGTGCGGGCATTACGACAGATTGACCCGTCAATCAAGATCACGCTGTTTGGCAAACTGGCTCCCGATTATGAGGAATTCTTGCAGCCCGTGCCGGGTGCTCTGGAGTATCTGAACATCGACGGCTTCGACCCGGCGGACGAATCCGGTCGACTCCGCGGCAAGTCCATAGGGGAACAACAGGTCCACGACTACGTCTGGCAGGGGACCAATCTGGCCGAGACTCTATCGGAGAAACTAGCGCCCATGGATGTGGTTCTTGTCGAAAACCTGGGCATTGGGCTTGACCCCTCAGTAACGTACGCCTTCTATCTTTACACTCAATACTGCTTCCTCAGCGGAGATAAGAAGAGATTCATCTATCGATTCCACGACTTCGCGCAGCAGCGGCCATCAAACTTCGCTAATGTTAAGAAGTTCCACGACTACCGGTTCGGCGTTGTGCCCAACTGGCACAGCGTCCTCTTTCCCTCCGCTCCAAACATCAGGTACGTTTCCATCAACCGATATGACTGCACAAGACTTGTTGAGCACGGCATAGAGGAGAGCAGTATTTTCTACGTGCCGAATTCCGTAGACCCGTCGATCGTGCCGCCTGACGACAGAACGGCAGACCTCAGAAAGAGGATCATTGAGAGGGACAATCTGGACCCGTCGGTACGCTTCATCCTGTATCCGGTGCGATGCATCCGGCGGAAAAATGTGGAAGAGGCCGTGTTCTTCACCTGTCTGCTGAACAGTCTGGCAGAGGGAAAGACGTCCAGGAAAGACGTCCCGGTTAAGAACAGGTTTCATCTTCTGGTAAGTCTCCGCCCCACGAGTGGAGACGATGCGCGCTATGCCGACCAAATCGTACATTTCGTTCAGAAGCACGGTTTGCCGGTCTCAATAGGTCTGGAGGATCTTGTCTCACTCGAACGGGAGGTCGACGCTCGGAACGGATCCAAGATCAACAGGTATGGCGTTGGAGACATGTATAGGGTGGCTGATCTGGTGATAACCACCAGTGTCTTGGAGGGCTTCGGCTTCGCCTATCTGGAGCCGTGGGTTCTGGACCGGGCGGTCATCGGCAGAAGCATTCCGTTCATCACACCTGATTTTCAGGCGGCGGGAATGAGACTGGGGCATCTTTACACAGCGCTGATTGTTGATGACCGCGACTTCAAGGACATCGGACCAGGAAAATTGGAGCCCGACAAAGCCCTGCAGGAAAGGCTCGCAGCGATCCCCAAGCTCCAAGATGCGGGCTTTGTCGACAAAGTGATCAGGAGAAACGAGACGCCCATGCTGGGCACGCTAAGACTTCTTGATGAGGAGAATAGAAAAGAAGTCATTGCCATCAACAAGCAGGTTGTGGAAAAGGCCTACTCCCAGGAACGGATAGGCAGACAGCTCTATGACGTGATAACGTCAGCCTGATTGCATCGTCCATGATCCAGGATCTGCTACCGGGCCGGGGGCATGTCGACCACGTTCGCGAACAACAGGACTGCCGCTTCATATTCTCTCAGAGAATCCTCCAATGCCTTAGGCACTCGCATTCTCCGGAAGAACCGGTCGTGGAAGATATTTCATATACGCCAATCGGGGGTGTTTGTATGCAAAGGCTCTCTGTGATCATAGGCTGCATCGTTCTGCATTCGATCTGCTTCGGTGCAGGGGGCGCATTGCCGCCGGGTCTTGTGGAAGGCGATGTCCTTGGTTATTCCTATGTCCCAAGTGAATCCTGGACAATCGATGAAGGGTCCGGCATCTGTCCCTCTTTGATGGAATACGGCATAGTGGCGCGTGAAGATGATGACCGGCCCTTGGGATATTCCCGCCCGATGGAATACACGCCGGACGAGAGCAATTTGGGCGTTTCGCGCGATGGCCGCTTTTTCACGCTCAACGGACGTCCCGTCTTTCTTCAGGGTTTGAGCTATTACGGAGCCCTGACGATTGAGACCCAGGAAGAACTCACCGACGATCTCGACGACATGGTCGCCGACGGGTTCAACTGGATCCGCGTCTGGGTTTACTGGAAACATCCGAATGATGGCGGCAAAAATGTCTCGGCCCTGACGCGCGACGGCCAGTCGCGCGAGCCATACATGGGGCGCCTCAAAATCGTGCTCACCGAATGCAACAAACGCGGAATCATAGTCGATGCCACGATTCCTTTCGACGGTAAAGGCGACTGGGTCGGGCCGCGCACGCATGCGGAACACCTGGCAGCCGTTCGAACGCTTGCGCTGGAGTTCGCACCGTGGCGCAACGTCTATTTCGACATTGCCAATGAACGTGATGTCAGGGACGCTCGTTTCGTCAGTCTCGAACAGGTCGGTCGCCTGATTCATGCGATCAAAGTAATTGACTCACTCCGATTGTGCACCGCCTCAGGGGTTCCCGCTTCTCGCGACAAGTTGTTGGATTATCTACGCATCGGCAAGGTCGATTTTGTTGCGCCGCACCTCCCACGCGGCGAAGGGAGTTCGGCCGAGACGTACGGCAAAGTCCGCCAGTTCGTGGGTTGGATGAACCGCCTCAAGCGCCGCGTTCCGATTCATCTCCAGGAGCCTTTTCGTCGCGGTTACGCCGCTTACAATCCGACCATCGACGATTTCCTGCGAGATTGCAGCGGGGCGAAAGTGGCTGAAGCCGCCGGTTGGTGTCTTCATAACGGGGCCAAGCGCCAAAGCGCGGATGGACGACCCTGGTGCAGCTTCAACATGAACGACGGAGAGGGGCGACTCTACGCTCAATTGGACGAGGTCGAGCGGGACGTAACAGCGGAGCTTCACAACTGCATAGCCGGTGTCGACCCTGACCAGCGGCGTTATCAGGCCGAGTACTCCGAGCAATTGCCGCATTTGACGGGTGAGCGGCGCGGGCACGCCTGGATCGCCGACTCCACCATTCACGGTGAGGGGTTTCTGAATCGCGGACCCCACGTCAAGACCGTACCGGCGGGCGATCACCTGGCCCAATGGCGTTTGAGGCTCGATGGCGACGTGCCCGGCAACGACGTGATCTGCACGATCGACGTGGTCAATGGCGTCGCTCAAAGCACGCTGGCCTCACGCCGGATCGGTCGGCAAGATTTCGAATCGGCCGGCCAGTGGACCGAATTCGAACTCCCTTTCAGCAATGTGGGAGGGAGTCCTCTGGAGTTTCGGACCTATTGGCACGGGGCGGGCAAGGTTAGTTTGGACTGGATTGATCTGAAGATCCATCATGCGCATGAGCCCATCACATCGACTCGTTGCCGGCGAGAAGATAGTTCTTTCGTCCCACCACCACGCGGCGCAAATGTTCTACGAGGCCGTCGGGTTCAAACCGTACTCGATGGAGATGGAGATACTTGTCCCGGAGACGAGCGCGCCCCCCGGCTCTCAGTAGCCGCTCGGCCCATCCTCTGATTTGTTCCCATGGCGAGATGATGCGCAATGGACCTCAATCTGGTAACCCTCACCCCCGCAACCGATGACGACCGCGAGTTCTCGTATCAGGCCAAGAAGGCCGCTGAGGGTGACTACATAACCGCAATATGGGGCTGGAACGAGCAGATCCAAAGACGCTTCCACATCCGCGCCTGGGAAGAACGACGCCCCGACATCATACGCTACGACGGCAAGCCCGTCGGCACCCTGTATGCGCGAGAGGAGGAGGGCTGCTTCCATATCCGCCAGTTCTTCATCTTGCCCGAGTGGCAGCGCAAGGGCATCGGATCCTGCTTGCTTGAGCGCGTCTTGGCGCAGGCCGATCGCACAGGCCTCGTGGCGAAAGTCGCCTTCCTTAAGGGGAATCGCGTCCAGTCATTGTACGAGAGGTTCGGCTTCCGCCTGACCTCGCAACGCGACAACTTCTGCTTCATGCAGCGCCAGCCGAAGGAAACCGCATGAAAAGCGCAGGCACATCTCCTATCATGATAAACTACTGGATGCAAGCCAGGGCCGCTCAGCGACGGAAGCGTCCTGGCAACAATCCGATAGACGCAATCCAAGCGAGGCGCGCAATGATGAAACTTGAAAGATTGGCCGCCCTGTTTGTGGGGGGTCTGCTGATCGCCGGTACGCTGGCAATGGGGTCGGACGCGAAATTTGATAGTCCCTTCGCGCCGCCCTTGTCCACGACGCCCAATCCATGGACCCATTTGGATTTCAAGAATGATCCAATCTGTTTTCAGTTCGCCATTGTGGGGGACCGAACGGGGGAAACAAATCCAGGCGTGTTTGAGCAAGCGATCGAGAAATTGAATCTGCTGCAGCCCGAATTCGTCATAACCGTGGGCGATCTGATCCAGGGATTCCAATCGCAAGAAGAGCCAGTGCGCACGGAATGGGACGAACTGGAAAACATTGTCCGGCAATTGGATGCGCCCTTCTTCTTCGTGCCAGGCAACCACGACATTTCCAACAGCGTCATGGCCGAGGTCTGGCGGCGGCGCTTCGGGCCGGCGTATTATCACTTCATCTATCGCGACGTGCTCTTCCTCTGTCTGAATACGGAAGACCCTTCTCCTGCGCACATAAGTCAAGAGCAGGTCGACTATGTGGCCGAGGCCCTGAAAGCGAATCCCGCTCCCCGCTGGACATTGGTGTTCCTTCACCGGCCATTGTGGGAAGGGGCCGAAAAGCATCCCGGCTGGATGAAGATCGAAGCGTTGCTGAGCGACCGTCCTCACACGGTTTTCGCAGGGCACAACCATACATACTGCAAGTACGAACGCCATGGCAGGAAGTACATCCGCTTGGCCTCGACGGGAGGAGGCGCACCCTTCCAGAACCAGGGCCTCGGCACTTTGCAGCACATCACCTGGGTCACTATGACGGCCGATGGTCCAAAAATAGCCCTTCTCTCCCTGGATGGCATCTGGGACGAAAACATCTACACGGAGGCGGAAGAGCCCACGGCCAACCTGTTGCGCTATGGCGGATGGGTCGAGGTCGCCCCTTTTCGTGCTGAGTCCTCGCTCTTCTCCGAAGGCGAGACGAGGATTCGCTTGAAGAACAAAGGCGGCTTGCCCCTGCGAGTCTCCGGCAAATTCCAGCCACACGCGTCCCTTGTCGCCGACCCCGCCGTGCTCGAGGAAACCGTGCCCCCCCATTCGACCGTGGAGATCGTGGTCCGGATTCACGCAAACAAGGAGACTCCGGCTGCAGGCATCGCCCCGCTTCGGATTGATTTGACCGCCGAATGCGAATTGGACGGTCGTCCCCCCATGACCGCGAAGAAGACCGTAGAAATCCCCCTCCAACTGACCAAAGAGCTTCCACCCAACAGCTCGACGCAGTAGCAGTATGCCATGATCACCGACCGCGAATGGATTCAACGCACGCTCGACCATGTCGACGGAGACCCGGTCCCGTACCACTTCTCGTTCACTATGCCCGCGAGACGTCTTGCTCGCGAACACTACGGCACTCCTCTCGAAGATGCCCTCTCCATGCCCGTCCGCAGGGCTAAGCTCAATTCCCTCAAGCCCCTCCATGCCGACCCGGACGAATTCGGTGCCGCCGCCAAAGACGACTTCGGCGTCGTCTGGGCCACCAGCAAGCTCGACCGCGGAGTGCCCGTCGTCCCTTGCCTCCCCGAGCCCGACCTGTCTCATTACGACTTCCCCGACCCAGCCGCCCCTGACCGGTTCGCCGGCCTCGACGACTGGTGTGCCGCGCAAGAGGGCCACTACAGGATCATCTGGGTCGGAGACCTCTGGGAGCGCGCGACCTTCATGCGCGGCATGGAGAATCTCCTCACCGACGCGGCCCTCCGCCCGGCCTTCGTCGAGTCCCTTCTCGAGCGCATCGCGGCGATCGTGTTCGAAACCATAAGCATCCTGGTCGAGCAATGTGATTTCGAAGCCGTCGCGCTCAGCGACGACTACGGCGCTCAGAATGCCATGCTCATCTCTCCCGCAGACTGGCGCAAGTTGGTCAAACCTCACCTGGCCAGGATCTACGCGTTAGCCAAGAAACATGGCCGAGCGGTCTTCCACCATTCCTGCGGGAACATCGAGCCGATAATCGGCGACATGATCGACATCGGCCTCGACATCCTCCATCCGATACAGCCTGAGGCCATGGACATCCTTCGGCTCAAGAAGGACTACGGCGCTCACTTGACCTTCTGCGGCGGCGTTCCCACCCAGAGACTCCTCACCTCCGCAACTCCCGAAAAGGTCCGCAGTGAGGTCAGGCGACTCAAGAAGGAAATGGGCAGGGGAGGGGGGTACATTCTAGAACCCGGGATCACCATCCAGGCAGACGTTCCCCTCGAGAACCTCATCGCAATGATCGACGAAGCCTGCCTCGGCTCTTAAACGGATTTTTCTCACTTTTTCCCGAACCAAAGGCGGACTTCGTACGTATATAGCGAAACAGACACAAGGTAGAGGTCACGAGATGACGCAAGCTTTGGTGCAGTCATGTAAGATGGCGTGGGGCGAGACCCGAGAATTCGGGTTGATATCCCAGACGGTCAGACTAGGCAGGCGAGCGATGGATCACAAGAACACCCAACCCACAACTTCACAGGCGATGCTCCCACCCGAGTCGATCCAGATCCGACTCAGGAACATCAAGAGTGCGCTTGCAGTTATCCGCGAGCAAGGGACCTTCGAAGTGCCGCCACGCAAATGCCGCTTCCGCAAATCGCGCTCTTGTCACCGTGCGTGAGGGCCCGGAAAAGCCATCTCCGCACCTCTCACCCACCCCCGTCCTTGTCCCCGCGCGTGAGATTGCAGGGGACTCAAGCGGCTTTTCGCTGCGTTCCAGCGCACTCGTTGCGATGGCATGGCGTGCGGCTCACGTGCTGGCCGGGCGCGGAGGGAGACCGATCATCCTCCGCGCCTCGTCGGGGGTGGCGGGTTCACGGCCGAGTTCTCGGCCGATGCGCACAATGCGCTCGACGAAGCGCCTGTTGTCCGCAAGCATCTTGCGGTCCCGGTCGTAGTGGTAGTTGTCTTCGATGCCGACGCGCACGTGACCGCCCGCAGCGATAGCCATGACGTTCGCGTCCAGCTGGTAGCGTCCTACCCCTCCCACTGACCAGATGGAGTCCGGCGGTAGGAGGCCGACCATGTGGCCAAGGCCCACAAGGTCCAACGGCGCAGTCCCGAGCGAGCCAAGAATCAGGTTGAAGTAATACGGCGCACGCAGAAAGCCCCTGCGAATAAGGTAGTTGGCGAAGTTGACGAACCCAACCTCGAACACCTCCAGCTCCGGCACGGCACCTGCTGCATAGATACGAGCCGCCAGCTCGCGAATAACATCCGGCGCATTGGCGGAAAGCTGTTGCGGGAAGTTCATGGAGCCGAGAGTCAAGCTGGCCATATCAGGCCTGGACTCGAGCGCGGCCGCACGCTTGTCGACGTCCTGCACGAACCTTCCGCTCATGGATACGCATACAATCAAGTCGGGGCACGCCTCCCGCACGCGACCGACCAGTTCAACGTAGGCCTCCCCTGAGCTCGTCGGGCGGCCCTCCCTGTCCCGTGCGTGCAAGTGGACGATCGAAGCGCCCGCGTCGCGCACCTGCCTTGCGCAGTCGGCGCTCTCGTCAACCGTTACCGGCACGTGCGGGGTCTCTGCTTTCGTTGGGATCATGCCGGTGAGGGCGGCATTCACGATCAGCTTATCGGCACCGGTCAAAGGACCTCCTCATCCCGCACGGTGCCCACCACCCGTGCTGGGTTGCCGAGCGCGATCGCGCGATCTGGTACGTCCCGGGTGACCACCGACCCTGCGCCCACCAGCGCGTTCTCCCCAATAGTGACCCCGGGCAGCAGCACGCTCCCGCCTCCCACTCGTGCCGCGCGGAGGATTCGCGGCGCCGCGCGCTCAAAAGCTAGCGCCGGACGCCGATAACACATCCGCTTGTCGTTCATTGTTGTCACGCGTGGGCCGCAGAACACTTCGTCCTCAATGATGACCCCGCGCGTGATGTAGCAGGCGCTCTGCAGCGACACGTTGTTGCCGATCACCACGTCCCCTTCTATATCCACGTTCGACCCGATCACGCAGCCCGTCCCGATGCGCGTCTTGCTACGGATGAGCACAAAGTTGCCGAGACGCGTGCCATCGCCGATATCCACGTTCGGGAAGATCACGCAATAGCGCCCCTTGGTGAAAGCCATCGCGCCCTCTATTCTATTGTGTGTGATCGAGCACCCGCTATAATGCGCACTACGTACGATAGAAGCTGCGCATGACTCTAGTGCGCCTCTGAGGCAAAGTCAATGGGAGATCTTGTACGGGATCCGGTCTCGTTTCGTGTGCTCCTCTCAGCACCGAACGACAAGCCCTGGAGCTTCGGCAAGCACCTCGATGTGGCCCTCCACAGCCTTGGGCACCAGGTCGCATTCTTCGACTACCGTAGCTCCCGGGACCCAAACAACGAACTGCTTCGGATGGCGGAGACATTCCGCCCCGAAATGCATGTCGCATGGAAGGGGGAGCTCTACCATCCCGACACGTTTCGTGCGTTGGCGGCACAGGGCGTCTTCAACGTGCTCTGGCATCCGGACATCAGCGTTCCCCATTGGCTCCCGCCGCTGGCGCGCGCCAGTGACTTATGCTGCGTTCAGAGCCGCGGCATGCTTCCGCAATTCAGCGCCGCAGGCATCGAGGACCCGCAGTGGCTCATGGAAGGCATCACGCCCGCCTGCTATTCCTACGACATCATGACGCCTGCAGAACAACGTGAGTACTCCTGCGACGTCGTACTGATCGGCACTGTCGGCAATCCGCCGCAGTACCGCGAAAGGTTGGCTGCCCTCAACCGCCTCGCGCGTGAAGGGCTGAAAGTCCGTTGGTGGGGCCCGCGAATCCCCAGACGGCTGAACTTGCTTTCCGCTCGCCTCTCTCCCGCGGGAAGGGCTTGGGGCGGCAGACGAGTGTGGAACGAATCCTACGCCAAGGCTTGTCACGCTGCTAAGATCTGCCTCCGGCTTCCGAGCCTACCCCAGGCCGAAGGTGGTCTGAGCACCGGCGCTTTCATGGTTACTGGCGTCGGAGCCTTCCTTCTATCTCTATACCGCAGAGGCATGGAGGAGTTCTTCGAATTGAACAAAGAGGTGGTCGTGTTCCAGAGCGAGGACGAGATGGTAGAGAAGGTTCACTACTACCTCGACCATGACGCCGAGCGAGTTGCCATCGCCAAGGCCGGACAGCAACGGACACTCAGCAACCACACGAACCAGCACGCTTTTCGTCGGCTGTTCGACATGGTGGCAGCCCGCAGGGCTCGATGATAATCTTCCACGGGCATCTCACGTACGCGGTGAACGCGTAGAGCTAGGACTCAACGGGCAGTCACTAGGCTACCGGTCCCTCGATTTCTGTGGGGTCCTCCTCCGACTTCGCGAGCTGATGAAGAACCTGCCAATACACCTGGTCGGCATGTGCGACCAGCTTGCAGTAAACGCTATGCTGGACGTACTGCCCGTCCGTGTGAGTATCATGCGCTGCTATCAAGTGCGCGATCTCCTCGGGGAGCCCCGCCACAAGGGCCAAGTGAGCGCCGTACATCGTATGGCGAAACGGCGGCCTCCCGGTATATGCCCTGTTCTCGCGCCATCGCGCAATGTTGTTCGTGTCGTAGAAGAAAGGCTTCCCGAGATCGTGAAGCAGACCTCCTGCAAGTGCCATGTCCGGATCGATCTGGATTCTGTCCCCGCACAGATCCACCAGCTCCCGGGCCATGCTTCGCGCAATGCGCCCCACGCCTCGCAGATGGTCCGCCTGAGTCAAGCCCGGAATATGCCTTAGTCCCACCATCCCGGAGCATCTCATCTCGTCGATTCGCGTGAACTGCGACTCCGACAATGACAGGGCCCAAGCTTCGACGATCTTGTCGCGCAACTCCTCACTTGATATCTCGGCGATCTCCGGCAGCGACCGCCTTACACCTTCTCTCAACTCGCCCATGCTAGCCATTCAGGTTCCTCCAGCCTTCGAAACCGCGCCCAGGGCTGCTGACGACCCTCTCTCAGCAGCGAACCATCATCTTCCATCTCGAACACCTCCCTGTCAAGAAAGCGGCTCTGGGGCGCTTCCGCCGCCAGCCGCCGTTAGGCTGCCGATCTTGCGCTCACGGCAATGATTCACTACGATCGCTGGGACCTGCGCCGCTTCCGCAATTGACCAAAGGGATTCAGCCGTGAGCAAACCTAACATCATCATGATTCTTCTCGACGACCTCGGCGCGCGAGACCTCGGCTGCTGTGGCAGCACCTTCTACGAGACTCCCAATCTCGACCGCCTCGCGCGTGAGGGTATGCGCTTCACCAACGCCTACGCCACCTGCCCCGTATGTTCGCCCAGCCGCGCCAGCATCATGACTGGCAAGTATCCCGCGCGCCTCGGCCTCACCAATTTCATCGGAGGACAGACCAAGGGGAAGCTCCTAGACGCGCCCTATATCCGGCACCTCCCTCTTCAGGAAAAGACCATCGCTCGCGCCCTCAAGGAGGGCGGCTATCGAACTTACCACGTCGGGAAGTGGCACCTCGGCGCAAAAGACTACTGGCCCGAGCGCCACGGCTTCGACGTTAACGTCGCCGGCTGCGATTGGGGCATGCCCCGGACCTATTTCAGCCCCTATGGGCATCCTATTCTCTCCGACGGGCCGTCCGGCGAGTACCTGACAGACCGCCTGACGGACGAGGCGATCAAGCTTGTCAAGGATAGCCGCGGGGAGCCTTTCTTCATGCACCTCTCACATTACGCCGTCCACATCCCCATCGAGGTGCCCCAGCGATACGTCCCGAAATATGTAGACAAAGCCAAAACTCTCGGCCTCGACAAGCAGGAAACCTTCGAAGAGGACGGCCCCTTCCCCTGCGAGCACAAGAAACACCTCCGCATCGTCCGCCGCCTCATCCAGTCCGACCCCGTCTACGCCGGCATGATAGGAAACCTGGACGACAATGTCGGACGCCTCCTCGCGGCCCTTGACGAGGCCGGGATTTCCGACAACACCGTCATCGCCTTCACGTCCGACAACGGCGGCCTCGTCACCGCCGAGGGCTCGCCCACCTGCAATGCCCCCCTCTCAGAAGGAAAGGGATGGATGTACGAAGGCGGCACCCGCGAGCCGCTTCTCGTCAAGTGGCCCGGCGTGACGAAACCCCAAAGCACCTGCGACACTCCCGTCACGGGCACCGATTTCTACCCCACGTTTCTCGAAATGGCAGGACTTGACCCGATCCCGGAACAGCATGTTGACGGCGAAAGCATTGTCCCTCTATTGAAGGACAGTGGCGGCCTCAAGAGGCCCGCCATCTTCTGGTACTACCCGCACTATGGTAACCAGGGAGGTACCCCTGGCTCTTCCGTCCGCTGCGGCGATTATAAGCTGATCGAGTTCTTCGAGGACAGTCGCCTAGAACTCTACGACCTTTGCACCGACGTCAGCGAGAAACATAATCTCGCCCCGGATGAACCGGATCGCACGAAAGACCTCCACGCGATGCTCACCGAATGGCGGGCCCAGGTGGAGGCCAGAATTCCCGAACCCAACCCCGACTACTCGCCGTAGTCGCCAATGAATGACGGAGACCGCACCAGCGGCCGCTCTCATGGCCGGCGGCCACAGGATGTTTCATGACATCGCGTGAGCGCGTAATCCGGACGCTTCAATTCGAGAAAACGGACAGGGCCCCTTACGATCTTATGGAGGGTTCGCCTTGGCCGGAACTCATGGACTACTTCCGCGACAAGCACGGCCTCGAAGATAAGGAGGAGATACTCGACTTCCTTGACACCGACTTCCGCTGGACGAGCGTCGTAAACGTCGGGCCCACCAAATCGTCTCCCGGCATCTGGTCATCCCCGGACCAGTTGCAGGCCCACACCAAGTACGTGTCCAACGGCCCTCTGGCGGATGCCGACACTGTCGCGGACGTTGAGTCCTACAAGTGGCCGGACCCTCAATGGTGGCAACCGGGCGACTTCCAAGCCGCGCGCCGCCGATGGCCCGACCATGCGCTTGTCTTCTCGGCGGGGTGGAAGCCGCTCTTCTGGAGCGCCTGCGAAGCCTTCGGAATGGAGGGCGCTCTCATTCGGATACTCAACGCGCCCGAGGTCTTCGACGCGTTCATCCGCCGCCACCACGAATTCTACATGGACATTCTCTCGCGCGGTCTGAACGCTGCCCGCGGCTTCTGCGACATCTGCTGGCTGGGCGATGACTTCGCCGGACAAAAGGCCATGCTGGTCAGCCCCGATCTCTGGCGCAAACACATCAAACCGTACCTCGCCGAGCAAGTGCAACTCGCGCGAGACCACGATATGTACGTGGTCCTTCATTCTTGCGGAGCCGTCCGGCCGGTATTGCCTGACCTGATAGAAATCGGCGTCAACGCCCTGCTCGTCTTCCAGACGACTGCCGCCGGCATGGAACCCGAGCCCATCGCCGCCGAGTTTGGAGGCCGCCTCGCCTTCTACGGCGGCATCGACGTGCAGACGCTTCTCTCTTACGGAACCCCCGACGAAGTAAAGGCCGAAGTCTGCCGCAACGTTCGCGCCTTCGCGCACTGCGGCGGCTACGTCGTCGCCAACTCCCACCACGGCGTCGCCACCATCAAGCCGGAAAACATCATCGCCATGTGCCACGCCGCAAGAGCCTAACCTCTCCCCTTGCCCTGATCCGAACTCTCCGAATGCCGCATCCGATGTTCTGCACACGGACACAGCCAGAGGTAGCCGACGACATGGGCAGATTCGCCTTGACAAGCCCCCCCGAGCCCCTTAGCCTGATCTTGGTTATCTGGGACCGGGCGGGGGTGAACGAGGTGGGACTGGTG
>Ga0180437_10004125_pt1 | contig 20957 bp, 24 predicted proteins | sample SS_ome_4_FD_132410 | JGI IMG/M metagenome (GOLD analysis project Ga0180437, IMG submission 132410) | Hypersaline lake sediment archaeal communities from the Salton Sea, California, USA - SS_3_D_1 metaG | ecosystem: Environmental > Aquatic > Non-marine Saline and Alkaline > Hypersaline >... | reverse complement strand
TAAAATTCCCTGGACCTCCCGACTTATTTAATACAAAATAATCCAGAAGAGATACATGTGTGCCACTACACACCTGAATATTTCCTAATTTTTTATAATTCTTAAGAGAGTACTTTTCACTAAAGTTTTTAAATTGTAGTACAAAATCTGCTTTATTACCCTGATTTCTAGACTCCTTTTCTACATCATAAATATCGTGAGATTCATCTTGATAGTGTTCTAAATTTTTTAGTACAATTTGTTTAATAGAAGAGTCGATGTTAGTTTTGTATACTGATTTATTGTAGTTACCGAGGTCAATGTCTCTAAGTTCAGTATACTTAATAAATTCATTGTGTAATATTTCAGATATATCTGATGTTAAACTACGACCTAGTGATTCTAATACAGTTTGGTATCTATAACAAAAGTATGATTCAGATAAATCCTGATAATAATGATCTGTTTCATTCCCTGCGCCTCGATTTACAGTCTTCTCTGTGATAGTTTCAGGGAAATATTTATCAATCAGTGGTGTAAGTTTAAATAAATCTATTTTATAGTCCTGTGATATAGACTGAATCATTTTCATAGCAGTTTTTCTAGCTGACATTATCAATACTTTTCTACGTTATTTATTAAGATTATCCATATGTTGTAAAATTTAGTGTATTTTAATCAGTTTAATAAAATATATTTTATACATTATTAGATAAATATCTAACTTGATATTTAACATCTTGAGGTGGACTATTTATATTTTCGTAAAATGGTAAAATTAAATATTTAGAACCTCTGTTAGTTGAAGATAAATATATTCCATCAGACATGGCTGATAGTTTATCATAGGTAAGTCTATCATTACTTTTTAAATTTTTAACTTTTTCACCATTTTTAAGTATTTTTGACGAAATTAAATAACCATCAATGTTATGAAAAGATTTATCTGATGGTTTAATTTGTTCACAGCCGATTTCTTTAGCTTTGTTTTTAACAAATTTGACAGCTTCGTCGAATGTATTAAATTCTTCAATTTTAACATTTTTATTTGTAGAAGTTGTACCAGTTTCATCTGGATTAAATATATTATTTAAAGTACCCTTACTTGTAATTTCTCCATTCTTCATTTTTGTACTATTAGAACTCCAAGAAATTGTTGTATCGTTGTAATTACTTTCCAATAATCGTTCTTGATTGTCTATACTCTCTAAATTTAAAAAACATATAGTTTTACCATTATAATCATATCCAGTTAGTCTTGCAGCTAATCCCTGATTCATTATAGAATCATCGATTATATTGGAGCATCTTTCATATACAATATTAATATGTTCTTTAATTAGAGTATTTGAACATCTACACATTTCTTTAATAAAAATAATAGTGGTCTTTGCTGGTTTATGTTTTAATACTTCATTTAAATTAATATCGGTTGACGAATCATATTTAATATATTCATAGTCTTTTATCTCAAATATTATCTTAAATAAATCAATCGTATTTTTTTGATATTCACCTGTGCTGGTCCTTATTAAAATATATCCAGGTGTATCAATTCGTTTGTTTTCTATGAATATTTCTCCAATATTTTCTAGAGTAGAGTCTAATTCTTCTAAACAATCGCATAAATCATTATGGTCTATTGGTATGTTATTTTTATTAATATAATTAGTTACAAGTTCACGTCTATTGTATTCTAACATGACTCCGATACAATAAAGTTTTAAATTTATAATTTTTTCTTGTATTTCTACATTTTCTTCCGAAGATAAATCTTTATTAGTTTCTATCAATTTATTAATTACATCTTGGATATTTTCACATTTTAAAGATTTAAACTGTCTTGTATTACCCATATTTTTAATATTATAAAGTGATATATATCCAGGTCCAGGGTGTAGTTTAATTTTTTTTAGATTAGGATTGTCAAAGGCTGTTCCATTTGGTGTAGCACTTAACTCCATTATTTTTATGTTTTGCGAATACATTATATGTGATAGTTTTTCTTTGAGTTCTGAAGCTATTCTTTGTGTTTCTAGAGAAGCAATCTGCACTTCATCTATAATTATCAATACATTATACAATTTGGATATTTTATCTATATTTTTTAAAAACTTAGTTCTATCCATAATATTTTTATGTAAAGTATTATGAAATCTTTCCCTCATTTGATTTTTCCAATCATTCGAAGATAACCCCGTTACTATAAAAATATTATCAATTGGTATCATGTTTTTACTTATGAATTCATAAATACAACATAAAATCCATCCAGTTTTCCCAGATTGGGTTCTGCCAATTATTAAAACATTTGTAACAGTAGCATCCATAAATATTTTATAAACTTCTTGTGCGCATTCTATTTGGTTTTTAAATATTTCATTTTGTTTTAACTTTTTTTCGAAGTATCGACAGAATGGTCTAGAATCAGCTTTCATGTCTTCGTATTCATCTTCAGTATATTGTTGTATAACTCTTTGTACTGTAGATGGATTATGTGACATGATATTAATTATATAATAAATCTATTATATCTTTATGTATTGTTTATGTCGTAAAAATATTAGTATTTTAATCGGTTTAATTAGTAATGAATCAACTAATTCATGGTAACTGTTTAGACGAACTTAAGAAACTCCAAGATAACAGCATCGATCTAGTTCTTACCGATCCACCATACTTTATTCATAAATTAGACTCAACTTGGTCCAAAGAACGAATAGATTCCGATAAAAAGAACAGTCATATTACAAATTTGCCAAAGGGAATGAAATACTCAAAGAGTCAGGTAAAGGAACTTTATGACTTTTACAAAGAAGTATCTGAACTAGTTTACAAGAAACTTAAACCTGGAGGTTACTTTCTCTCATTTTCCGCACCAAGACTATATCACTCTATTGCTATGGCGAAAGAAGTTGCTGGATTTGAAGTAAGAGACATCATCAACTGGGTATACACACAAAGTATTCCCAAGGGTATGTCTGTAAATCACATTATTGATCGAATGGACCTTCCAGAAACTCAAAAGGAAGAACTTAAGAAGGAATACTCTGGTTTTAAAACACCACAAATTAAATCATGTCATGAACCAATTTGTGTAGCAATGAAACCTATTAACGTAACATTTATACAAAATGAACTCAATTTTAAGACTGGACTCTTAGATTTTAACCAGAAAATTGGAATTAATGACGACAAAGTACCTGCTAATATTCTTGTAACAGAAGACTTTGATGAAATTTACACCAAAAACTTTCTAATTGGTAAACCATCTAAGAAAGAAAAGGGAGAAAATAGTCATATCACTGTTAAACCTATTAACCTTCTCGAACACCTTATTAAACTATTTAGTAAAGAAAACTCGCTGATTGTAGATCCATTCATGGGTAGTGGAAGTACGATACTTGCGTGTAAGAGTACCAATAGAAATTATATTGGTATAGAAATAGAAAAAGAGTATTGGAATACAGCAAATAGTCGACTAGATAATAATAACTAACTTAAACAAATATTATATATTATAATTAATATGGTCACCTGCAAAATTCAAAAACCATTTTTAAAATGGGTTGGTGGTAAAACACAAATTATTAATAATATTATTTCGAGAGTTCCTGATGTGATGAATAATTATCACGAACCATTCTTGGGAGGAGGAAGTGTATTATTAGCAGTTTTATCATTACAGAAACATAATAAAATTATAATTAAAAATCAAATTTATGCCTGTGATAATAATAGTAGCTTGATTAATGTGTATAAACATATTCAAAGCAACAAAGATGAATTATATAAATATATCGATATATATATTAAAGAATATGATAGTATACACGGAATAATAATTAACCGAAATCCAACTAATATTGAAGAAGCTAAAACATCTAAAGAAAGTTACTACTATTGGTTAAGAAATAAATATAATAGTATACAAAAAAATACAATAGAATGCTCAGCTTTATTTATGTTAATTAATAAGTTATGTTTTAGGGGACTATATCGCGAAGGACCTAATGGATTTAATGTTCCATATGGCCATTATAAAAAAACACCTACAATAATATCTAAAACAGAACTGGACAATATAAGTGATTTAATTAAAAACGTGAAATTTAAATATTGTAGTTTCACAGAATCTCTTAAAAACGTTGAAGAAGAAGATTTTGTATATTTAGACCCACCATATGCTCCAGAAAATAAAGACTCTTTTGTAAATTATCTAGCGAGTGGATTTAATTTAAACACACATAATTTACTATTTACTGAAATTAAAAAGTTAGAAAATGTAAAGTTTGTAATGAGTAATGCCAGGGTTGATTTTGTAATGACTAATTTTAAGGAGTATAACTGTGAAGATATTATAGCAAGACGCTCAATCAACTCAAAAAAACCACAATCAACAACAACAGAGATAATTATTTATAATTGATAATAAAATTGATTATATCTTCTTTATATGTATCACTTTTACCCCAAAATACTGGAACATTTTTGTATTCTAAGTACTCAATCTCAGCTTTACAATTAGTTTTAAACCATTCAGATAAACAATAAATATAAATTATATCAAATCCTGGAAATGTTCTGCTATATTGCCATATTTTAAAATCTGAAGTTTGTATTTTTTCACACACAGAACCAGATGTTTGCTGAAATTTTTTTTCGATTATAAAAATTCTCTTATGTACTTCATCTACATAACACTCATCAGGATTTTTACATCCATGGGCTTTATTAACACATTTATTGACGTAGTTTACCATGTATTTGTAAAAATTATACTGTTTTGTTCTAATAAATATTCGTTCAGTATTCTTGAACGTGATACTTTGGAAAAATTTACAATTTTGATTTACATTTAAATGATCACTTAAATCAGTTGAATTTTCGTAGGATAATCCAGTCTTATTGGTATTGGCTCCGCCAGCGCCTGTACCTTTGTTAGTAATCATGTGTCTATTCGGTAAAGTTAGTCTTTAAATTTTTACAGTATATAAAATATCGTAAAATTACTTTTTTTTAAGAGTTAAAGTTGTGCCAGTAGCATCTTTTGTAATTTTAATAGACTTACTACCTTTAAGACTAGAAATACCTGCAGCAGTTAAGGAACCTTTACCTCCTGCTTTTACTGCACTACTTTTTAACTTTTGACCAACTTTTTGGTTAATACTTTTAATAGCTTTTTGTTCTTTAATGCTATTACCACCGCCTAATAGCATTGGTGAACCAAAGCAAGACTTCTTTCCAAACCCATTAAGAAGTTTATCTTTTGGGAAATTAAGTCTATTATTTGCCATTGTTTTTGGACCCTGCCAGAGCTGATAGTATGTATCTCTTGGACCAGCTGGGCGCTGTAACATAGGACAAAGACCTTTATTGGTTAAATTTCTAGATCTAAAAATTTCAGCGAGTGTTGGAACTCCAAATGAGTTAGGACGAACTATTCCCTCATATGTTTGGTTTCCTCTTTTCCATAGAGGGAACGTATGTTTAGTTGTTTTAGCCTGAGACATTGGTATATATCTCACATTTATGGCGGGATTAGGGGACTCTTTTAATAATTTTTCTTGTTTAACGCAAGTTTTACAGCCAGGTATTAAGTAACATATCATTTATTAATTATTAAAGATTTTAATACTTAGAAAAATAATATTTGTAGTTATTAATATGTCTGAGTTAGAAATTGATGATGACTCTGAGCTATCTTTTTATGAAGAAACGGAAGAGGAAGAGGAAGAGGAACCTGAATTAGAAGATGAACTAGAATTAGAAGATGTTTTCACTTTCGAAGAAGAACCCGAAATTAAAAGTGAAGAAGTAATATCTGAAAAAGAACTACAAGAGAGAAAATACGCGCGTGGTGTAGCAAGTTACAAAGAAGCACTTATGAGAAAATACGCAGAGGGGCAGATAGATGATACTCAGTATTTCTCCGAACTTCTAGAATTAGAGATATTCGAAAATTCTCAAGTTAAATTATTACCAATAACAGAGGAAGGTATAGAATTTATTAATGAACTTAGATCATCGAGACTCATTGAGAAACAAAAATTTATAAAAGGAGAAATAAATGAACAGGAGTATAATACATTTTATATAAATTCTTTAAGAGAGGAAAAACAAGCGTTTAAGGACTACAAAGCTACAACTGAAGGAGATAAAAAAGAAAGAATAGATTTAAGTAAATTAAGTATAGAAGATGCTATAAACTACTTAATAAAAAAAGAAGATCAAATTGTAGCTAAGTTAGCTAAAAAATACCAAATTACACTTAAGAAACCAAATCAGAGACTAGCAAGCTCAACAGACCCAGACATTCGAGCTAAATATCTATATGATTCTAATATTTACGAAGAGAATAAAACTTACATAATGTCCAGATACATGGAGGGTTACAAAGTTAAAGTTTTAAATCCAACAGGTTACACTACCGGTAAATTCGAAATAGATACTCCAGTTTCAATTTCATTGTCAGACCTAGTACAAATCGAACCAAAAAAATCATTAATATCTGAGACAGATATATTAGAACAAGAGTCCAAGAAGTACACAATGAGTCTGCTTAGACGCCTACCCAAGAGTGTCTTAATAGAATGTTTAAAAGATAATAATTTATTATCGAAAGAAACTAGTTATATTCAGAATTTACGAATTAATAAAGTTCCTATTTTAAAATTTACGAAGTTTCCTAAAGACCAGAATGAACTTGATTCTATTATAGATACTGAGTTAATAGGAAAATATTCTGTAACTAGAGAAGTTATAGATTCTAATTATATAACTAAAACTTTTCAGACGGATTCTATTGGAGCTACAGATATAGCTTGTATTCCTGGTAAAAAGATAGCTGTAAAAGTTCCATTTAAGGGTGTATCTAGAGGATATGTGGGCAAAACAGTAGAAATAGTACTTAAAAAAGGTGTAGAAGCTGAAGGGTTTGAGGATTTGGCTGATAAATTTGATCCAGTATACCCAATACCAGATCCTCTATACACAAAAATTGCTCAGGCTGGTGACTTAGAAGATAGAGTTGCATATGTTTATCAGTTATATACACCAATCCCTGGTTTTGATAAACAAGGTGTATATGTTACATCAAGATATACAGATTTTGATGAATATTTACGAGATCTTAAAGGAATATTATCCGCTAATCTATTAAAACTAGAAAATCAAAATTATAACAAGTACTCTATAGCAATCTTACAGTCTAAAATTAACAAAATTAATTACTATCTAGATAAAAATGAAGATCCCGATTTACTAAATCTAGCTGATCCACGTGTAGAAGCTAGAATACAGATGGTAACGGCTGAAATTGATACTATTCGAACAAAGGGTAAAGGTGATCTTAATAATTTTATTTTAAGCGTTAATGCGAGTGCAATACAAAAAGTAGAAAGTTTAGAAGAAAGAGTTAACTTTGTATCAACCAGTAACTTACCAGACAGTGGTGAAATAATTACTACATTTAACAAAGCGATATATACTTACACTATAGATAAGATAATGTTAGTATTAACTCAGTACCCAGATATGCTACAAGACTATATCAACGGAGATATCCTACCCGATTCTATTATTAATTTTGAGACTCCTCTAGTTAAACCTGAAGATTTTACAACTGAGTCTTCTTTTAAAGACTTGTCCGGAAGTGAAAAGTTAAATCGGCTTCTAGAATGGTCCCCAAATACGGAATTATATCTACGGTATAAAAGTTATTTAGACTCCATTAATTCTAGATCAGTCAAGGTAGGACTAAAGACAGATCAATTAATTGAGGCGCTTAGTAAGGATTCTATTGTAATAGATAAGATCGAGGTGGATAAAATTATTCAGGAGGAATATGAATATAATTTTTGGGAAAATGCAAAATCTGAAGTACTCAAAATTACAAAAACACCTGCACATTTTACACCTGAACTCTATAAATTTAAGCAGCTAAATAAGAAGAAGTATACATTACCATCCCAGAGAATTTATAGAGTAGCATCTATTAAAGAAAGAGTAGACTTTAAAGCCAAATTAAATAGTTTATTTTTAAATTGTCAACTGGAAAATGCCACGAGTATAGCTTATATGGTAGAAAATATCATATATACAAAATCCAAATTAGTCAAAGACTATAAAAAGTTTTCTGACATGATAATAAGTGATTATCGGTCCTTCTGTGATTATCTCAAAGAAATTACAAAAAATAAAGTGAATATTATTAACTATATTGTTGCTATAACAGAATACTTCTATAAAGAAGGTGAAAAATTAATTATTAATAAACAAAAAGTAGAAAGAATTATTTCATCTCTCAACAGTGACATTCTTATAAATGATGTATTTAAAGAACTATCAAGGGAAGAATTAGATATGTATAGAACTACTTTGGTTCACAATGTGTCTCCAGATGTATCTAGACGATTTAAACTATTAAAAACTGTAACTAGACTGTTAAGTATATACAATAAATCTTATCTTAAACTGTATGCAGATAACGAAGCGATTTATGTCAAACCTCATGTAGAATTAACTAGACCCGATACAGATAACTATATATTCTATAATGGAAAATATTTAGTCGGAGGAAAATATCCATCTTTTAAGGATTACAGATATTCTACTAGAAATTATTCAACCGATGATATACAAGAATTATGTATTTTATTCGGAGTTGATTATACTGAATTTTTCCAACCTACAACCGAATATGCTATAGAGGAAAATGACTATGACAACTATATTAAAATATTAGATAAAATAAGAAAATTAACATCAGTTGAGGTTCCAGTTACTATAGAAAAACCTCAGAGAGAATTAGAATATAAAATTTACACTGAACCAATAATTACTCGTCAATATACTCTACGGCCAAGAATGGGTGTTCCAAATCCAGGAGAAGTTTACTATACTTCTAAAGACTACATTAAGGAATACAAAAAAGAGTATCCAACTAATAGAGATTATTTCGAAAGGCAGTATGCTGTACCTTATAAGTTTGAAAATTTTATACCTGTCTATCACACTAAATTAAAAGAATTGTCGGAGCAAAAATTAATAATACTAGAAGGCCCTGCAATTTTTAAGACACCTGAAGAAGATCCACTTGCTAGTTATACAACAAGTCCTTATCATATATTTATCGAGTATAAAGATACATTTGGTAAAATTGTGTATTTTAGAGAGGGAGTCTCACCCAAAAAAGTTATAACTGCTCGCAAAGACACACTCGATACTTGTAACAGATTTAAAACAATGGGAGACTGTAATGATCCTAATTCATTTTCTTTGGATTCTCGAAAGTGTTATTGGACTGGATCTAAATGTGAGTCTTCATTCTTTCCAAACAAACAAGTTGTCAGTGAAAATATTTGGGAATATGTTCCAGAACATGAAGAACTTAAATTACCCTGGTCACAGGCTTTACTATCAGCAAAGAAGTACATACAAGATATAGCCCAAAGTCAAAATTTAGGAGAAGAGGGTGTAGCAAAGCTTTTAGAAGATCAGACTAAAAAACTCGGAGAATATAAATTAGAACTACAGAAGACTATAGTAAAACGACCAAAAGTTGATACAGCACCAGATACTTCTATATTAGAATTAGTAAAATCTATTCCAAAAGGCGAAGGAAAACCGTTTAAATTAGAAACTTTATCAGACTATGAACAAATAACAATTAAGAGTATTAAAACTGACTTAAAATCTAGAAGTTTAACTTCGAGAGAGCTGGGAAAATTTAAAGAATTTGAGTTACCTGATCTAGGTGTTGTTAAAATTGTAAGTGTATCTAAACAAACTAGACAAGTAAACATTATAACGCCCGATGAAGAAGAAATGACACTTCCTTTAAGTAGATTTGTAGTATCAGACACAATACCAACTATATCTGTTGTGCCACTATTTGCTTATATTTCTCGTGAAGACTACTCTTATTTACAGAGTCCACCATCAAGTTTTGTTTGGAAACTTAAGACATTAAATATTGATATTAGTAAATTTACTGAAGGCGAAGAATTAGAATATGAGTCTCAAGAGGTAAAATATGTAGATACTTCATTTATCATCCCATCAGGACAATTAAATGAAACACCTTTAATAACCAGAACAGACATTGATGATGCAATGGTCAAATTAGCATTTTCTGAATACTTAGATTTAGATAATAAATTACAAATAGAAAATAAGATTAATGCTACACCAGAGGCTATTAGACTTGCACTATCTGAAAATATTTCTTTATTCTCAGACTCATTTAAGTTTATAGTTAGAGAAATAACTACAGAAGACGTCGTCAATGTTATAGAATCTAAACGACCTAAAGCTATTACACTCGTAGAATCATTAAATAAAGAATTAGAAACTGCTATTAAAAAGTCGGATAAAAAAGAAATAGAAGCTGTACTCAAAAAATTTGATAAATTAAAAATTGAGCCAGAATCTAAAGAATTAGCAGAATCTAAACTAGCTGAAATTAAAGAACGAGTAGGGTCTAGAAAAATTAAAGCTCATGACGTAACAATAAGTGGAGTTAAAGTTCCTGATCCAGAGGAAAAACAAGGAGACATAGAAGTTACTCCAAAGGCTACAAAAGATGTATCTAAAACTGTCAAATCGTTTAAACGTAGATCAGTTGTGTCTAGTCGTAGAAATATTTAATTAAATTGATAGTAAACATCTATTAGTTTTTCCATATCACTGGATATACCACCAGAAACTGTTGTACCAGGTTCTACACTAACATAACTACTTAAATCCCTTGTGAGTAATGAATCATAAATGTCAAAACGCATTGGTTTTGCTGGAGCTACACGAGATGTATCTTCTGTTAAATTTGGATATACTAATCCGGCATTTTCTACGACAAGACTTTCTCCAACGGAAATTAATGCGTATGCTTGTGTACTAGCAGATCTAGTTGTATCATATAAATTAAATAACGCCTTGATGTACTTGTTATCTTCGACGTCCTTATAATACTTTAGATTTACATCAATTACTGTTATATTTTCTAATTTAAAACTACCATTATTGTGAAAGCGAGAATTATTAATAATTATTTCAGTCAGTTTATTATTTAATAAATTTTTAATCTGATAGTCTGCTACATCACAGTCTTGTGTCTCTTCTAATTGATTGTTTTTAAAATCAGTTCGATCTCCTAAACTTTTAACAAGATCTTTTAACATATCATAGTAAGTTACGTATGTGGGATTATTAATTTTTCTTACATCATAAAATCGTGGTATAGAATCGTTACAAAATTTAAGCCCAGGTTTATCATTTAAAAGTGGAGCCTTGCATCCGGTTTGTTCATGGGCTGTAAAATCTAGAGGTCTAACTATTATATTTGTAAAAGTTTCTCGATTAATACATATAAAATAAACAACTACTAATAATAAAAGTAAAAGGACGATTTCGTTGTTAATCATTTAAATGTTACAAATATTTTTATTTATATATTTATTCGGTATTTTACATGTTTTAAATACATTTGTAACATTTAAATGAGTGACCAAAATGAATTTGTTATTATATTTCATCCACAGTGCAAAGCTTGTCAAAATCTGTTAAGTAATATAAAAGAAGACAATAATATGTTTAAATTAGTAAATGTTTTAACTATTCCTAAATTACCACCAGATTTAAAATCAGTGCCAGCTGGTATAACAGAGGGTAGCATTATAACAGGGAAAAAACTATTCGAAAAAGTAGAATCTATGCTAAATGGACCTGTTAGTGTAAATATATTTGGAGCTTCTAATCGGGCTGGATTTATCAATGGATCTTCTGATTTTAATCTTAACTCAAATTTTAGTCCTTTAGAAGGTTCTAATAGCGCAGATGGATTTACTGGTGTACCAAAATTTGATGAGAATCAGGTTAGAACAATAGATCAACTTAAACTAGAAAGAAATTAATACTTTTTATTATTTGCGTCTAAACGATTTAAAAAAATAAAGTTTATAAATATAAATGGACAATCCTGATAACATGAAGGAAATTTTTAAGATGGCTCAGCAGGTTGCTAAAAATATTAATATACCGCGTGATGCAAATGGTCAGACTGATCCATCTCAGGTTGATATGAGTAAAATTTTTAGCGAAGTATCAAAGTCCGTTTCTAAGATGGTAACTCCAGAATTTGTAGAGAAATTTTCAGGGGGAGATGAACAACCATCTCGGAGTATCAAACAAAAGAAAAATTCACGAATTGTTGTAGAATCTGATGATGAACTTGAGCCAGCTGAAGATACGCTACCTAAGACAAAGGATTTACACTTTACATTAAATGTATCTCTAAAGCACCTTTACCATGGAAAGACTAAGAATATAGCAGTTAAACGTCAGAGGTATACAACAGTTGATGGTAAGCCTCAACTACAGGAGGATCGCAAGATATTAAATGTAAATATTAAACCGGGAATGCAGGATGAAGATGTAATTGTATTCGAAGGAGAAGGTGATGAAAAGAAAGGCTATGTCCCAGGTGATGTTATTATAACTCTATGTTATGACGATAATAACACATATGAAAGAATTGGAAATGATTTATTCATCACTCAGAATATTTCACTTTCAGAATGCTATGATATAGATTTTACTTTTAAGCATATAAATGGACAAATAATTGGTATTAAACGAACTGGAGATAATATCATGTCTGGAAATAATCTATTTAAATTAAAGGGTTTTGGTATGCCAATACAAGATGAGGAAGCGTTTGGTAATCTATATATTAAGTTTGACTGTGATATCCCTGATTCATTAGACTCAAATCAGGTAGAAATATTAAAAACTATAATACCACCTATTTCTAATAAAGAAGAAACTGATAATTACCATGAGATCGAAGAAGTAACAGAAGAAGAAATGGATTCTTTCTATTATAACCCTGATGAGGATGAGGATGAGGATGAAGATGAAGATGACGAAGATGAATACTAAATAATTGATTTAAAGACATAAATCAAATTTATATTAATGACAGATTTAATTAATGGTTGGGAATATTTAACTAATGTCGTACCAGGTATGGTAACAAAACAAACTTTACAACAAGAATATTTAACAGCATACTCTTTAGCTTATCATAAATTTTTACAAACTATATGTCTACCTGTAGATACTTTAAATCTTAAGATTCCCGGAGATTCTACTAAAATTTACATAGACTGTAATGATGATGAAATAGATCCATTATCATCCTATTATATAAAGTTTAGTAAAAGTAAATTTTTAAAGAATAAGCATAAGAAGATTAAAACAGATTTATATAAACACTACAATTCTAGTGGAATCCTAGTAAGAGGGCCGTACGAATTACAAATGAATATTTATTGTATAGATCTATTTGTAAACATAGAAACTGACAAAGAAAAAGATAACATAGAATAAAGTCTGTATTAATTAACTGTAGTGTCGCAATTAGCTCATTCATTTGATCGAAGTATATTTCTTTAAAATAATTAATTTTACCATTCTGAACAGACTTAATTAGTTCAGTCTTATATACATTATTAATTTCTACGATGTTCATTAAAGTTTAATGTATTTTATTTATAAGTAGTTTAAATATCATAAAAAAATATAAATAGATAATATAAATGTTACTAGTAATAATTATAGTAGCTTTTATACTAACTATTATATTGATAGAATGTAGTGCACTATTTAACTGTGTAATAGAAAAGAAAGAAAAAGTAGAAAATATTTATTTAGACAATAGTTCAGATACAGACGACAGAGTAGAATTTTTAGAAAAATATACAGGTAAAAAATTTAACACATTAGAATATAATGAAACAGTTAAATTACATCTAGATAATACAAGTATTGTTTTTTTCGAAGACTATGATATTTTTATAAATAATACTTATAAATTAAGCAAAATGATAGTATACCCTATTGATAAAGAATCTGTAATTGATATTATAAATTACACTGGGGATATTATAACTATTTATATTCATTAAAAAATGTTGTAATTAATTAAAGTAATATGAATTTTATACAGTTTTTAACAGAGTATATAAGTATTGCTGTAATTGCTGGTATGTTTACCTTTAGGCTTCTATCAACAATTATAGACAACTTAATAAATCCTTTAATAAATATAATTTTTAATGAACAAACATTTTACGCTTATAATGTATCTTTAGATGAAGATAATGAATTGATTTTAACTGACCCAGTTGACTCTAAGGGTTATGTCAAACATTATATAGGATTTGGTACAATTCTAAGAGAACTTATAATATGGACAGTTGCGATGTTTACATTATTTTTAATCACAGCAATAAACAAAAAATAAAATCTTGACTTCTATTAAATATGCTGTATAATCCTTATTTTACACAAATGTTAAACCCCGCATACTTAGATGTGCTAGATTGTCCATATTTAAACTATGCTAAGAGCCCAGAAGAGTCTAAGATTGAGACTAAAAAACAATGTTTGACTGTACCAGAACAAAACGTTTCTGATTTTATAGACTCTTTAAAATATGATTGGGAATCTTTACCAAAAGCAACGAAAGACGAATATTATTCTAAGTTGGCAGAGATGATACAAAATAAAAATGTAATGGAAAATTTTGAGGATTCTTCTCCTATTAATACAGATTACCCGAATGAGTCTGCTTTGTATATAGTATATTTTTTAACGATGATAGGTTTTATTGTATACTTTTTAAATGTTAAGAATATGGATGGTAGAGGTCCTTTTTACTTGGCTATTTATTTAATTGTTCTGACCATTGGAACTGGGGCGTATTATTTTAGTCACAGATAGGAGCAGAATACAGTTCTATAATACCCAGGTCTGTCACTGCTTTACAAACTATTGGAAAATTTTGTGACAAATGTATATCTAAATTATAATTTTTATTTTTAATAAAATTATATAAACAATCTACGTGCAACTTAAATTTATCTATTTTAGTATCTTGATTTATTTTTTTAGAAATTTTTAAGTTGTCCATCTCAAAACAGATTTTATTATCTTTTGCAGATAAATATAAGTAATTAATCATAAAATGTTTTGATAAATTTTTAGAGGGTCGAACGAAGTAATTTAGTATAGTCTTAAGTATGTAAGAATCCACCTTTATGTTTATTTCTGGTATTTCTAATTCTCCTAACAGCTGATCATCTACTGTATTTAGAAATTCCATTTTAATCTCAATAGAGTTTGTTATCGTTACGAATACTCTTTTATTATTTAACTCAAATTTAATATTACCGTTGTCTGTTTTATCGATAATATTACTAATTAACTTGTACTCAAACATTAAGAGTATGTCTTCTGCATCGATTGTTACGGAATCATTTATATAATAAGTACTTATATTTGTTTCTTCTAAAATAAATTTAAAATATACATCAGCTTGTTCACAATTTATACAAAGTATTAAATCATTATTATTATAAGAGAAATCTAACGACTCTATAATTTCTTTAAAGTCTCTTATAGACATACAAAGAGATTTCATTAATTAATAATGTTTTAGTTCTTTAATTAATATTACTTAAAATCTTGTATTACATATATTTATGAAACTATTTCGTATATCTTCATTGACGCTTATTGGTGTACCTCGGAGTTCATTAAGAAAAATTTCCAGTTGTCCAGGTAATCTAGAAAAATATAAAATAGCTAAATTAATCAATGAACAAAGTATTGAATCTGTTATTGAAGAAATAGTAGAAATTTATCAAGACAATGATCCCTATTTAAAATTACTAACCGTCTTCTTATTAACTTTTACAAAAGCTATTAAAACAGCCATAAATTATACAATCATTGAGGCAAAAATTAAGGAAGTAATAGTTCGAATGACGATTCAATACTTTATTCATGAGTTTTTCCATGTAATTAAACCTTACATCATGTATTAATTGACTTAAACTTTTATATTATATAATTTATAGTATGAGTGATTATTATCATCAACTAGAACCCGCTATTAAAGTATTAGAAGGACTAATTAAAAAGTATAAAAAAATAAAAAACGTAGAAATAGAAATTAAATTGGGTAGAATAGATGATAAATTTATAGCCGGTATTCATTCAGAGTCATTTTATGATAAAATTAAAAATTCATTAGACAGTTACTCGGGATGGGACTCAGTAAATAAGGAACATACAGTAGATTATATTAAAGATTCTTACAGGAAAACTGAAAATAATATTATACACAAGGAAAGATTAGAATCTATCAATTTTAATTTTAAAGGAACGCCATATGATTTTCGTATTTGTGTATCAACAGAAACACCGGACAATTTAAAGTCTTTTAAACATTCTCTGGTGAGACGGAAAAATAGAATTAGTTATGTTTATAATGAATGTAAATTAGATTTAACAAAAGTAGAAGAAGAAAGTAGTGATGAAATAGTAGAAAATGAAGAGTTTGAGGTAGAATTAATAAAATTAAACTCAAATACTTCAGATCTATACAGAGCTCATAGTGCTCTTCTTAAAATTCGGGATATAATCAATATTTGCGAAAAAATAGAAGACACGTCGAAGGTTAGTAAAGTAGTATAGAGAAATAAAGTATATTAAAATATAATGAAGATTGCTGTAGAAGTCCTAGGTAATAGAAGTCTTTGGGAAAATCATCCTACTTATAAGAAGGCAAGGAAAAACGAAGATGTTGGTTTAGATATTCCAATGCTTAATGATGTAGTTGTACCTGCTGGCGTAACATCTTTTAAAATTCCACTTGGAATTAAGACCGAACCAACACATGGTTATATGTTAATTCCCCGAAGTTCTATTGTTAAAACAACAATGAGACTAGCTAATAGTGTTGGTATTATTGATAAAAGTTATAGAGGAGAAGTAATGGCCGTTGTAGATAATATTGGAACCTATGATGTACATCTTATAACTGGTTCATGTTACTTCCAGATTGTAGCGTTCGATGGTAATCTACCAACTTATAGTCTAAAAAATGAATTATCATCTACAGTCCGTGGATCAGGGGGATTTGGAAGTACAACAAATCTAGATTATTAAAATATTTATATAGTGTAAATGGATATATACATACTATTAATTTTATTTATACTACTAACATCTATAAGTTATAATTGTAATATTAATAGAACTACTGGAGATTTAGTTAAATTTAGACCACCACCATTTGTATTTAGTATTGTTTGGCCAATAATATTTATTTTACTCTACCTAGCTAGTCAAGCTGACACAGATAATGATAATATTTATTACGTATTAGTTGGTTCTTTCTTTGCATGGCCTATAGCCTATGGATGTGGAGAAAACAAAACATTAGGTATTTATTCTATATTAATATCGCTTACTTTAGTATTTTATTTACAAAATGAAAAAAGTAATAAATATTTAAGTTTTGTTCAGGCATGGTTACTGTTTGCTCTAATTTTAAATTGTATAGAAGTTCAGTATTCTTAAAGAAGCGATTTTATACCCTGTGTAACTCCTTGAGCACCTGATATTATTTCTGCTACTTTATTATTTCTAAAAACATAATTATATACAAAAATTATTGTAGAAATAATTAAGAATAATGAAGTTATTAAAATTAGTGCGCCTTTTGGATCATTTGATGCTATAATTATTGTTGAGTTAATATTATTAGGATCAAATTTAACATTAACGCTAGAATTTTTAGTATAATTGTAACATCCCTCTCCGGCATTAACTTCTAAAGAATAATCTTTATTATTATATCTAAATTTTACAGTAGTGGTACCTGTTGTTACATTTTTATTTGTTTGACATACAGGATCGGATATTACTGTTGCTGTTTTAGTGATATAATTCGATTCAAATGATGTAATTAGCCAAATTAGTATAATAAGTGATACTACGGCAACAATTATAGAAAATACCATTGTCAGGTCCATTCTTATCTTTCCAAATGTTCCGGTTGCGTTTACTAAACCATCAAATAAACCCATTTACTTACAATAAACATTTTTTATTACTAAAAATTTCTAGACATACTAAAGCGTCATCTTTAAACTGTGTATTGTAATAACTTTTTAGTAAATTATAAGTTTTATATTGAGCTTTTCCATTAAGATCAAATGATTGAATATACTTCTTATGTTTTTCGATCTTGCTTTTAGTTAGCGGAACCACATTTAAAGATTCTAATATAGTAGCAAAATCTTTGTAAATTAATTGACGACTGTAAAATTTATCCGCTTCTTTATTCATTAATTATTCATAAATAAATTCTTTATATTAATTAATGAATATACATTTAGCTTATTTTTTAACTGCTTTAGGTGAAACTTTAATTTTGTATTTAATATTATCTTATATAGAAAGAGAATCTCATGATATCACTCAATCTCACGTGGTTATGATCTTAGTTACTAATTTTGTCGCTGCGTATACTGGATTTTATTTATTACCGTGGCTATCTAGTCTTTAAAAAGTATACCCAAAATGTTGGAGAGTTTCTTTAGCAGCTAGTTGTTCTGCCAATTTCTTACATTTACCCACACCAAATTTATACTGAATACCCTGAATAAAACAAGCAACCTTAAATTGTCTGTTGTGGGGTGGACCACTTAATTCTATAGTATCATATGATGGAGTTGTATTCATTTTACTCTGACAAAATCTTAGAAGTATATCCTTGTAATTATCATCCACTTCCAGTTCTTCGAAAACTATATACTTTTCGATTATGTCTATTACGAATTTTTCCGCTTTTACAAAACCGAGATCAAGATACACGGCACAAATTAAAGCCTCAAATATATCTTCTAAAATTCTATCATTGTTTCTACCATCTATTTTTTCTACATTGGAACTTAGCAAAATATGTCTACCCAGTTGTAATTCTTTAGAAAAACGAGCTAAAGTTTTACCATTTACAAGCTTTGTTCGTATTCTTGTTAGAAATCCTTCATTTTTATCCGGATATTTCTTAAATAAATAGTTAGCAATGATTAAACTTAAAACTGAATCACCTAAATATTCGTATCTTTCATACGACTGTTTAGTATAATTCAGCGCACTCGATGAATTTTTAGTGTATTTTTGAATACTTTTATGAACAAAAGCCTGGTAATAATGTTCTAAATTAATAGGTCTCATGCTTATAATATTCTCAATATCAGCACGAGACATATGTGGTTTAGAGTAGTCATACTCTAGTTCTGTTTCACTTCCACTGCTACTCATTAATATTGTAAAGATTACATTATTTTTAAGTATATTTAAACCACTTAAGAAGATAGCTAAGACTAAATTAGATATGGACTCTATACATTCTATTCTTCCATTTTTATTATACACTAAATCAGATCCAACTAATGTAATCTTTACAATATTAATTATAATATTTGTAAATTATGGTAAAAATATTACACATTATTTTCAGAAAATTGGGTTTTATAAGTATAACAAAATTTTCATCGAGGGACAACGAATCAAACATGATTATAAATCACAATACAATGATTTATTTTCCCGGAGATTTAAGGCTATATGGAATTATATTCAATCTAATAACTTTAATAATGTCCATTCTATAAAGGAATATACATCATATGATTATGTGTACAGTCGTGACACAGACGATACTACAATAAAAGAGTCTAATATTTTTGTTGTAAATCAGGCCGATGTTTTTAATTTAACTAAAGATATTTATTGTTATGTAGACTTTTATAAAGATAATTATACCAATGATGATAAAAATAAAACAAATATAGATAATATATCTATCGAAATTTTTTCGAAAACACTAAGTATTATAGAATTAGAAAAATTTGTAGACTCTGTGGCGAAGGAATATGAAAATAAAATAAGTAATTATAGAAAAAATAAAAAATTTATCTATATGTTATTCAGTAAAAATCTTAATAAATCAGAAATAGCAGACTGGAGTGAATTTGAGTTCTTATCTACAAGAAAATTTGATAATTTATTTTTTAATGATAAAAAAAAGTTAGTTAATAAAATTGACTACTTTGAGTCAAATAGATCCATTTATGAAAAAAATGGTACACCATGGAATCTTGGAATAGCTTTGTCTGGTCCACCGGGTACAGGTAAAACATCTATAATTAAGAGTATAGCAAATTATTTAAATAGACATTTAATTGTTATACCATTAAATAAAATTAAAAATTTAGAACAGTTATATGAATACTTTTTCGAAAATACTTATAATCCATTAAACACAAAAGGTAGTATTCGGTTCGAAGATAAAATTATTGTTCTCGAAGATATAGATTGTATGTCAAAAATTGTTAAAAAAAGAAAATCTAGCGACTCGGATTCTGAAATTGAGTCTGATTTTGAGTCTGAACCAAAAATAAAAAAATTTAGTAAAAAGAAGTTTCCGCAGTATTATAAAAATTGTGAAGAAAATACAATTACTCTATCGGATATTCTGAATGTTATAGATGGTATTATAGAAACACCAGGACGTCTGCTCATTATAACAAGTAATCACTATGATAAACTAGATCCAGCTTTAGTAAGACCGGGTAGAATAGATGAACATATTAATTTAACCAATGCAACTAAATCTACAATCGCTGATATTTACAATTATTATTATAATAAGAGTATTCCAGATGAAATGCTCACAAAATTAGAAGACTACAAATATAGTCCAGCATATCTCATAAATTTAATATATTCCACATCCGGAGAAGAAGATTTTTTAAGTAAACTTACGACATAAAAATGGCTTAAGAAAACAAACCTATATTATAGTAGAATGTCGTGTCAAATCTGTACCGAGACTTTTAATAAAAGTACTAACTCAATTGTTACATGTTCTCATTGTTCTGAAGAAGCATGCAAAAATTGCGTAAGAACTTATCTGCTTAATCATGACGATGAAGCTCAGTGTATGTTTTGTAAGAATTCACAAGATATAATATTTTTAGCCTCCAGTTTAAATAAGACTTGGGTTCATTCTACTTACAAAAAGCATAGAGAAAAAGTTCTCCTTGATAAACAAGTAG
>Ga0180437_10004124_pt1 | contig 20958 bp, 21 predicted proteins | sample SS_ome_4_FD_132410 | JGI IMG/M metagenome (GOLD analysis project Ga0180437, IMG submission 132410) | Hypersaline lake sediment archaeal communities from the Salton Sea, California, USA - SS_3_D_1 metaG | ecosystem: Environmental > Aquatic > Non-marine Saline and Alkaline > Hypersaline >... | reverse complement strand
TGCACCAAGTTCATTTGTTCAACAACAACAAACAATGACACCACAACAACAAGCTATGTTGCAAGCCATGATGCAACAACAGGCTCCTCATCAAGAACCATCAGATTCTGAATACGATTCTAGTTCTGAATCAGAACCAGAGAAAGTTTATAATAATGAAGAAGAAAAAGAAATGAAGGAAAATCCTTCTCCTCCACCCCCACCTCAACCCGAGGTACAATTTTCACGAATTCCTGATAATATCTCGGATACCAATTCTAGAATTATTGAAATTAAGGATCCTGAAAACGAATACACATTAGATGATCCCGAAAATATGAGAGTTTTGAATGAAATCAAGGATGAACTTAATGCCGATGATTCAGACAATAACAGCGTAATGACACAACAAGTACCTCCTGATCCAGAATCAGAAGAGGAAAGTCCCGTTGAGTATTATAAAAGAGGACCTAAAAAGGGACAACCTAAACCAAAAAAGAAAACTAGACGTCGAAAAAATAAAAATTGATGAAATTGAACTATTATTTTTTTATCATAAAAATGCAATTATCTAACGAACTCTGGTACACCGTATTCTCTTTTTTGACTCAAAAGAGTCAGTCAAAGTTCAGTTGTCTATTGAACTTGTACAATTTGAGTGCGAAAGAAATACTATTGATTTGGATTTCAAATGATTTGTGGGTTGATACTGCTAGAAATGGTTATATTAAGTTAATGAAACTTTTGATTAAAGCTGGTACTGATTTAAATATTCAATACAATTATGGTCGAACAATTCTATACTTATCAACTATGTTTGGAGATAAAGAAATTGTTGAACTATTGATTAAAGCTGGTAATATTGATTTAAATATTCGAGATGATTTTGGTTATACGGCTTTACACAATGCAAGTCTACATGGAGATAAAGAAATTGTTGAACTCTTGATTAAAGCTGGTGCTGACTTAAATATTAAAAACAAATATAATAGAACAGCTCTAAATTTGGCAAGTTTAAATGGTCATAAAGAAATTGTTAAATTATTAAAAAACTGATTAAAAAACAATAATTCAATTTTATGTAAAGGATGCAATTATCTAACGAGCTCTGGTACGATGTATTCTCTTTTTTGACTCAATGCAGTCAAAGGAAGTTCAGTTGTCTATTGAACTTGTACAATTTGAGTACATATGAAATAGAATTAATGCATATAACAGATAAGTTGTTGATTAGTGCTGCTGCGAAAGGATATACTAAGTTAATTAGATTATTAATTAATGTTGGTGGTGTTGACTTAAATATTCGAACCAGATATAAGGAGACAGCTCTACATTTTGCAAGTATGTATGGTCATAAAGAATGTGTTAAATTATTGATTAAAGCTGGTGCCGACTTAAATATTAAAGACAGTAACACTAATACAGCTCTACATTGGGCAAGTAGAAATGGTCATAAAGAATGTGTTAAATTATTGATTAAAGCTGATCGTATTGACTTGAACATTCAAACCACTTATGGTAGAACAGCTCTAGATTATGCAAGTTATAATGGTCATATAGAAATTATTAAACTATTGATTAAAGCTGGTGGTATTAACTTAAATAATCAAGATTATTTTGGTTATACAGCTTTACACAATGCAAGTAAAAAGGGTAATGTAGAGATTGTTGAACTCTTGATTAATGTTGGTACCGACATAAATATTCAAACCAGATACAATGATACAGCTTTAGATTTAGCAAGTTTATATGGTCATGAAGAATGTGTTAAATTACTAAAAACAGCGACTATTAATATACTTCAAATGAATCAGTAATAAATACATCATCGTCATCGTACGATTGTTCATCATCAAGTGTCTCTGCATATTTATCAGTATCTTGTGCTTCATTATAATTATCAATAGCTCTTTCATCTTCTATGGTTGCTGCTTTTTGAGCCTCTTCATTCAACAATTCAATCTGTTCTTCTAAACCTGCTTCAAAGAAACCTTTTGCTATTTTTTCTTCAGGAGTCATTTTCATATAAATTTCCATATTTTTTCTTTTTCGCAAATCAAGTTGATCTTCCACAAATTGTACATCGGTTTCTGATGTATCTGCCAGTTCTACATCATCTTTCGCTCTTTCAAGAAATTCCATCGCAAATTGTGCACTTAATTCGGTTTGTACAATAGAATTCATAACATTAATAAATATATTCAAAAACATAATAATTCTGCGATTAATACTTATATCATTTGTATATTCAATATCATAATAATTCCCAACATTGTATTTATCAGGTATTTTATCCTTGAAATCATTCTTCTTTTTATCATCAATAAATTTACTCAAATACATCATACTTGGACTATTCAAGAATATATCAGTTTCACTTGTTCTTATAAGTCTATAATCACGCTGCAATCTCTTAATAATATTATTTAATTCAGATAATCTGGACCATTCTTGATCCCGTTTGAGAGACCTGGCTTTTCTATCTTTATCCTCTTTGGATATAAATATATCTTTTTCAATATTTCTTGTTTGTTCTTCAAATACATTACTAAATTTACCTAAATCAATAAGAAATGACATTAACGTTTCTTTATCTTTGAACTCTGTCTTTATAAGATCAACGTGTTTACGTATTTTATTTATTAATGATTCTGCTCCATTTTTGTCAAAAACTATATTCTCCTTTTTTGTCTTAAAATCTACAGGAATGCTTGGTTTATCAATAGAAAGTTCAGGAAAACTTTTTACTTCTGATTCATATTTTCTTTCTTTTTCAAGACCATTTTGTATTTTTGATATCAATGCTTTATTGGGCTTTCCATTCAATTCAATATCATAACCACAAAGTATATCAGTTCCCCAGTAAATTTTCTGACCTGGTGCACCAGCACATGCATTTTGTACAACATCAACAATTTCATTCACAAGCTCTCTTTCAAACACCTTTTCTTTTAGTTTTTGATGATCTTTGGGTCCTTTAGTTTTTTCTTTTTGCGTAGCCTCTTTCTTTGTTATATTTCCACACTGAGTGTCAATCAATTCTCGTTCAAATTGGTTGATATTTTCCACATTTATTGTGGAATTAATTGTAAAGTATTTAATACTGAACGCAGGATCAAAATTCATATCAAAAGCAGTTTTTTGTGCTTTTAATTTTCTCTTAAGATCCGAAGTTTTTATGGTTGTGCTTGATGAATTTCCACGAAGTTTTGTTAAATCCCATTTCTGTTTTCGTCCATCTTCACAATAAACATTAAGTGTATAATAAAAGGATGGATCATCTTTCGGAGGATTAATATTTTTTAATTTAACAAACTTCAAGAATCGCCTATTATATTTCTTTGGTATTCTATTATAAACCAAAGAATCAAATAGATAATTCAAGTTATTATTATCAAACGAAGTATCAAGCTCTTTCCAAACTTCTCGATTTTGGATTGGAGTTTTGAAAATTTTTCTAATTTTTGATAACCTGATTTCGGCAGCTTTTAATAAAGCTTTATGAATTTTTTTATCATCATCACTATTTACATCCAATTTATCAATTATTTTTGTTACTGTATCCTCATTTTGGGCATTTTTAATAAATGCTTTTGGTGTCCAATTTGCACCCCAGATTCTTCTAGCGAGATTGAATGTTGCTACATCTTTTCTAAACGCCTCTTTTTGTAATGTATTAAATGCTGATTTAATTGCGACAGTAAACTTACCTTTCATTTCTTTCAGTCCAAGTTTATCAAAGAATGGACGATCACGATCCCTAACAATTTTGAGAACCGCTAATACATATGGATTAATATTATCTTTTGGCAGATCATTTCTATCACCAGGAAGATACTCTTTTCTGAATCTGAATCTAAATCCACTAGAAATCATATCTTTGATGAGTTTTGCATAAATAAATGCCACAGCATACAATCTTTTTAAAAGTTCAGTATCTTCTGTACCTAATTCTTGTTTTTCTACTTGCACCCATCTATCAATAATACTAGCACCTATTTCATCTATTAATTTCCAAGCATTAACTGCCCCAGATAAACTAGAGTGTAATATAACTGTACTAGCCAGATTTCGTAACATAATAATATCATCATCTTCGTTAACAATTACTTCACCAGTTATTTTGACACCATCTTCATTGTATTCAACTTGTTCAGAAATATCAGCATCAGCAATTTTTCTGCCACAAAATTTACACGAAATAAATTCTGCTCGTGAACCTGTTGACTTATTAGAATAGAATACATCTTCTAATATTTTTGTTAATTCTTCATCTTTATTCTTATCTGCGTATCGTTCCATCATTATTACTTCGTGTTGACACCCCATATTAAAATTACAATTCTTACAAAAGAGAAATTGTGTTTCAGGATCTGGATTTTTTGGACCGAAAGTTGAAATCATTCTTTGAAATACTGCAAATTTCTCTTCTAAACTGACAAGATTATCAAATTCAGCACGAAGTTTAAAATGAGGGCATTTATTTTCTTCATATTCTTTTCGCGAATTAATTGATTGTTGAATGTATTGTTCTACTAATTTCTTTTGTTTAGTTGTTAATACTGTATCAATACTAACAGCCTTTTCTTTTGCTTCTTGTTGCAATTTTTCTAAAACAAATGGACTTAATTGTTCATGAATAGCTTGTTCATAAATATCCATTCTCCTTTCAATATCTTTTTCATTAATTAATCGTTTCTTATCTTGTTTCTTAACAAAATCATATAATTTTGCACTGTTAATAAGATTTTCAAATCGTGCATTATTTGATTGTGAACTAAAGAGATAAAAAGGTATATTCCCAACATAACTCTGTGTTGTCCAAAGTTCTCTTTGTTCAGGTATATCAGACAAAGTATTTTCGGAATAATACTTTCCATAAAGAGATTTAATAATATCTTCTTTCATAATACTTAATTTGATACGTTCTTCTCTCTCTTGAACAAGATTTTCTGGAATTTCTTCTTTTATTTCTTTAATACTTTGAAATAACTGATTGGTATGAATTAACTCTTCTTTGTCGAAATCGTGTTTATTTCGACTAAATCTCTTAAGATCTTCAATTAATAAGAAAACATCCATAATTTTTGGAATTTGTTTATTAAATGATTTATCATCCTTAAACTCGAAGTATTTTAAGTAATCAACACCTTTTAATGGAAATTGATTTTTAAATAATTGTGTTAGATTTAGATTTTTAAACGATTGATCAAATATAAGATTGTCTTGGAATGCGCGTTTAAGATCAATAACAAATCCTTTTATAACAATAGTTTCATTCTCTGCTATTGGGCGAAGAATTAATTTACCCTTTTCAAGATAAACATCAAGATCAACTTCACGAACACCAAATCTCGAAACAGGCGATCTTATTGCATAACTATGATTTGAATCGACATTTTCGTAAGGCTTTATTGCGTCTGTTAAATCTCCAGTAGGTCCAGCATCATTGACTCTTTTTTGCCACTGATCTCTTGAAACTACTTTAACCCCTTTTTTATCTTTTCCAACATTCAACACAAGTTCTACGTCATTTATAACAGGAACTATCCAATTCACACTAAGTATGAAATTAACTGTTTCTCGTGTTGGTTCTCCATGCAGAATTTTTTGTAATTCATCCTTTTTATTTACATCTGTAAAAAGCTCACTTAAAACTCTAATAGTCCTTAGAAAATCGCGACGTTTGAAAATTAAATCACCTAATTCACGTATAAGAAGATTCGCACGCTCATCTTCAGTTAATTTATCCCAAGGAATAATGGGTTCTTTTGCTTTTATAATGAAAACCTGTTCTGGTGTTTCTGATTTTTCACGATTGATTGACATATTACTAATAAAAGGACAGAAAATATCTTACCTCACAATACACCAAACTTTAAAAATTGACTTAAAGATATAATTAATAACTAATTTACAAAACAAAAAATGGAAGTCCCCTCCTTCATCGAAAAATTGAAGGTTAATGTACCAAACGCTAATCAATATCCACGAACTTTGCGAAATGTTCTCGGTCAGAAACCATATAGTATCACTGTTAATTGGAAAGATGAACTATTTGTGTTGAATAGTCAACGTCGTCAATCTGATTTTGGTATTGTTGCAGTACGTCAAAGCAATGGTATTATTATGGAAACTCCTGAACCAACAACAGGAAAACCTAACATTGTTGCATTTTCTTTCAATGTTATTCGCGATTATGCGGAATCAATGAAGGAATCACTTACTAGTGATTGGACAGATTATCAAGTAGAAAATCTTATTGATGGTGCAGTAGTACGTTTGTATTGGTATAAAAATCAATGGAATGTAGCTACATTGAAGTGTATTGATGCACGTGACGCAAATTGGAGTAGCAAGCGCAGTTTTTATGATCTGTTTGTTGAAGCTGCTGGAATTTCTAAGTTAGATTATGAAAAATTAAATAAGCAATACTGTTACACATTTATTGTACGTCATCCAAGTAATCATATGATTGTTAAATACGATAGAAGTTCGTTGATTCATCTTTGTACAGTTGACATTAACGCTATTTCTGAAGAGAATTCAATTGGTTACGTTGAGCATGATATCGGTATTCTTCGTCCCAATCAATATGATTTCAGTACTTTTGATGAATTCTGGAAAGAAGTACAGAATCCTGTTGAAGGACCATTTAATGAAACTAGTATTCTTGGATTCATCTTGACTCACAAAACAACTGGTGATAAAATTAAGATTGAAAAAGATAATTATAGACTTGCACGTAGAATGAAAGGTAATTGTCCAAACATCAATTATCGTGTACTTGAACTTCTTCGCGAAGATCAATTTAGTCTTGAAGGCGAACAACGAAGACAATTCTTGTATTTCTTCCCACAATATGAAGGTAATTACACAAAAATGGAATCTAATTTCCAACGACTAGTAAAGCGAATTTATGAGACTTATGAAGCATTGTATACTCGATCTTCAGTTAGTAGTCAACAAATTGATCCAATGGAGAAACATATTCTAGATGATCTTTATTATACACAAATTGAAGAAGGACGTCGCGTTGGATATCATAGAGTTGAACGATACTTGCGTAATTTGTCAGTATTCAGATTAGCTTACTTGCTTAGTACTCCTTATTATATTCCAAAGAACAAGAATTATAATCAAAACAAACAATCAAGTTATCAAGTCTATGCTCCACGAGCCAATGGACATAATCAAGTATACTTTTAAAAAAAACAAAAATGAGACAATTGTCTCTTAATTTTTTTTAATTGAATTTACTACAATTTCAATAATATCTTCCCGACCTGATATTCCTAACATTTCAATAATGTCTTCCCAACCTGATATTCCTAACATTTCATTTAAAAATAATTCTGACATAACATCATCATTTTTAACATCAACACCATTCGCTATCAAGAGTTCAATACAGTCTTTATGTCCAGCAACACATGCAGAAGATAATGCTGATCCACAACCACTACTTTGTATATTCACGTCAGCACCATTCGCTATCAAGAGTTCAGCACAATCTTTATGTCCAGCAACACATGCTAACATAAGAGGTGTATCTTTCCACATTGCGTAGGAATTTACATCAGCACCATTAGCTATTAAAAATTCAAGTATTTCTTTATGACCATATCTACTTGCACAGTGAATAAGTTTATCAAACCCGTGTGATACTGAAATATCAACACCAAACTTAATAATAAGAAGTTTAACAAGATTTATATATCCATGTTTACATGCGTCAAATATAAAACATGGATGACTTGAAGTCCATAATAATTCTATTTCTTTTTCACTTAAATCATGTAAGTTCCACAAACTACTGAACTTTGACATACTCCTTTGACTCAAAAAAGAAAATACATTGTACCATATCTCGTTAGGTAAATCCATCTTTTATTTGTGATATAAAAAATAATGTTAATCAGTTTTTTTCTAACAATTCAACAATTTCTTTATAACCACGATTACTTGCTATATGTAGAGCTGTTTGACCAATATTGTTTTGAATATTTACATCAGCACCAGCTTTAATCAGGAGTTCAGCACATTCTTTACGACCATAATAACTTGCCGAATGTAGAGCTGTCTCACCATAATCGTTTTGACTATTCACATCAGTACAAGTATTAATCAAGAGTTCAACACATTCTTTATGACCATACATACTTGCAAAATGTAGAGCTGTATAACCATGATTTTCTTGTTTATTCACATCAACACCAGTTTTAATCAAGAATTCAATAATTTCTTTACAACCACCATATTCACTTGCTATATGTAGAGCTGTTTCACTATGATAATTTTGAATATTTACATTAACACCAGATTTAATCAAGAATCTTATCAATTTAATATAACCTTTTTCAGCAGCTCTAAACCACAAATTGTTTGAACAGTGTATTAATTCTATTTCTTTTGTACTTAAGTTGTGTAGATTCCATAAACTACTGAACTTTGATATACTTTTATTAGTCAAAAAAGAGAATACATTGTACCAGAGTTCGTTAGGTAAGTTCATTTTTGATAAGTGAATAAAAAAATTAATCAGTTTTTTTGGTATTATTAAATTTGTTATCAAAAATATCTTTAATAAGTTCTATTGAATTATCTGTAATATTGATATCAATATAAACAAGATTAAATAATTGATAAAGTTCAATTGTTGAAAGTAGTATAAAACAATGGTGTTCTGTAGAATTTCCAATTATCTTAGATGATAAAAATAAATCATCACCAAAAAACTTATTTATTAAATATGAAATAAACTCTTTTTTTAATTCAATCACTTTTAGATCGTATGGATTATTTGTATCCATATGAACAATAATTGTCATTAAACTCCCAATTTTAGATTTATTATTCATATTTTCAAATATGAATTTAGTTTTATCAATTTTTAAATATCAATTTCATCGAACATACAAATAATATTTTCATATTCTCTTTCTTGAGCCCATTCTTTTGGAGTTCTTTGTGTCATTTGATCAATAATATATTTATTAGCACCATTTTTAAGTAAAATTTCTACTGTTTCAGGTTTATTGTTTACTGTTGCCCAAAATAAAGCAGTATATCCTTGTACTGTTACATCATTAATATGTGCACCATTTTCTAGAAAATATTCAACTAAAGAAACATCTCCTCTATTTGCTGCATTCATTAATGGTGTCATGTCACCTCCAGCTTTATCATTAATATCAGCACCATTAACCATCAAGAGTTCACAAATTTGTTGAGTTGCATACATTGAAGCTAAATGCAGTGGAGTTCTAAAACATTCATTATCTTTAATATTTGGATTAGCACCATTTTGTAAAAGAAATAATACAATATTATATCTATTATATTCACAAGCTCTATGTAATAGTGTATTTCCTTTCCCTATATCCATATTTATGTCACATCCATCGACCAAGTATTTTAATTGATCTAAATCATCAAGGGCAATTGCAGAATCGAATTCCATTTATAATATAAAAAAAGAATCTTCTTTAAATAATTATATTGTATATTAAACTAAAAACTGGATTTATTAGCACCAGCATTAATCAAGAGTTCAACAATATCTTTACAACTATAATTACTTAATATTTGTTGTAAAACTGTGTGACCATCATTGTTTTGAATACTTACATCAGCACCATTCGCTATCAAGAGTTTAATAATTTCTTCATGACCAAATTTACTTGCTAAGTGCATAGCTGTCCAACCATATTTGTTTTGAATGTTTAAGTCAGCACCAGCTTTAATCAAGAGTTCAACAATTTCTTTATAATCATTTCTACTTGCATTATGTAGAGCTGTCCAACCTATATTGTCTTGACTATTTAAGTCAGCACCAGCTTTAATCAAGAGTTCAGCATATTCTTTATGACCATATATACTTGCTATTTGTAGAGATGTGCTACTGTAATTATTTTGAATATTCAAATTAGCGCCATTTTGAATCAAGAATTTCTTCAATTTAATATAACCTTTTTTAGCAGTGTCAAACCACAAATCATTTGAACAGTGTATAAATTCTATTTCTTTTGTACTTAAGTTATGTAAGTTCCATAAGCAACTGAACTTTGACATACTTCTTTGAGTCAAAAAAGAGAATACATTGTACCAGAGTTCATTAGGTAAATCCATCTTTTATTTATATCACAAATAAAAAGGATTAATCAGTTTTTTCTAACAATTCAATACAATCTTTATAATTATATATACTTGCAATATGTAGAGCTGTATAACCATCATTGTTTTGACTATTTAAGTCAGCACCAGCTTTAATTAAGAGTTCAACAATTTCTTTATGACCAAATTTACTTGCACAATGTAGAGCTGTTTCACTATTATTGTCTTGAATATTTAGATCAACATCAGCTTTAATCAAGAGTTTAACACAATCTTTATGACCATATTTACTTGCTAAATGTAGAGCTGTATTACCATAACTGTTTCGAATATTTAAGTCAGTACCAGCTTTAATCAATAATTCAACAATTTCTTTACGACCACGAATACTTTCCCAATGTAGAGCTGTATCACCATAATTGTTTTGAATATTCATATTAGTACCAGCTTTAATCAAGAGTTCAACAATTTCTTTATGACCATATTTAATTGTATAATGTAGAGATGTATTACCATAAATAATTTGAATATTTATGTCAGCACCAGCTTTAATCAAGAGTTCAACAATTTCTTTATGACCACTAATACTTGCTAAGTGTAGAGCTGTATAACCATCATTGTCTTGAATATTTAGATCAATAGCACTAATTTTAAGCAAGAGTTTTATCAATTTCGTATAACCTTTTTTAATAGTACCAAACCACAAATTATCTGAAGACCAAATCAATTCTATTTCTTTTGTACTTAAGTTATGTAAGTTCCATAAACTACTGAACTTTGATTGACTTTGTTGAGTCAAAAAAGAGAATACATTGTACCAGAGTTCATTAGGTAATTGCATTTTGTGATATAAAAATAACAATAAGATTAATCAGTTTTTACTTTATTTCATACTTTTAAGTATTATTAATAATAATTATCATTTTTTGTACTAATAATCGATTTATTTATTTTTCTATGTTTACAATAAAGAATGGATCCATCAATGTATTATCAAAAAAATCCTGTTCCTCGGAATTTGAAAAAAAAGAAACGAGGTGGGATTCCAATTAATTTATATGAAGGACCTATTCAGTGTCCTGCTAATGTTCCTTATTTCAATGTTTATAAAGTTGAATGTGATCTTAATAATAATTCTGTTGCACAGGAATTGCAAAATCCTGATGGTCCCAATGGTCCTGATAAAAAAACACCACTTGGTACTCGTCAATATGTTGTAAATAGAAATTATGAACGATTTAAATCAAATACACCTTTGGACGATTTAAAAAAGGAACTAGATCAACTTCCTAATTATGTTAATGAAGAAGAATGCGAACAAAGTTGTTCATCAAAACCAAAAAAAGTTATTGATGAAACTCCTTTTTGGTTTGATGATCCATCTATTTTAATTGATAAAGACCATATTCTTGATATTATTCCTAATCAAGAAATGTCATCTAATCAATTACTTAATTCTGTAGTCAGATTTTCTATAGTTTTGTTTTTCTTGATTTATTTAGTTACACAAGAAATTAGTATGTTATATTTTGTTGTTGCAGCAATTCTTGCTACAATGTTTATAGATAAAGAACGTGGTAGTGACGAACAAAGTGACGAACAAAGTGATGAACAAAGTGACGAAAAATTCATTGGTTTACCATCAAGTGCACCTGGTGGCGTTGGAACCAGTAATAACCCGCTAGACTACAGAGTTTTAAATACTCCTGCTGAATTTGATGATAGACTTTTCAAAAGTAATGAAGAAAATGCTGGTAATTATATGATGGAACGTAATAAAGTAAAAAGCTGGGATCCATTTTGTCCACTTAGTATAACAGGCGGTGGATTTGAACATATTTTGTATGGTGATAATGTTAAACGTCATCTATTTTATTAAGGAATTGAGTATTTTTTTTAACCCATAATAAAATCTAACCAGAAATAAATGGGACGTGGTAGTAAAGTGAAGTTTGCTCCTAAACCATATAGTAAAGGAAAAAAGGAAGGTTATCAACAATTAAATCTGGTTGGTACACCACAACATGCAGCTGAAGTTGATGATTCAGTTTTTCTAAGCGAAAACAAGCTTCTTGGAACTTATATGGAACCTAATTTTAAAAAACAACCATACGTACCACAAGCACATGAATGGACACAAAAACTTAATTTATTTACTGGCAGAAACTTGAAACCGCTTTTAGATAGACCAGAGAAAAAAGAAAATGTACCTTTATTTAAACCATTCAAATATGATTATTTACCGAATAAGAATGATGTTATGGAACGTACTCTCGCTATGTCTTCGCGATATCGTGATACTACGAGCACGATAAGTAAAAAATTCGAAAAGCCAACGCCAGAAATTAAAGTTGCTCCTGGTGTTGATATCGGTTATAATGCCGAACCTACTGATCGTCCATACCATCCTTGGTACAGAACTCCAGAATACAATATTGATGAACTCCGTGGCGAAGTCCGTCCAAGTTATGAAATTAATAGAACAAAGATAGGTATGAAAGGAGATAAAGGTCATTTCATACCGAAAAAGAAAAATCTTAAACGAAGACCTGAAGCTATTTATGGTCAAGGTAATCAGGCACGTGTTATTCCAGGAATTGGTACATTCAGTAAAGGTGCCAATGATCGTTTAGCTGGAAGGATTGAAAGAATGGTAAAGAAACCAGAATCAGTTGAACACTTTGGAAATGAATATCGTGAACATGATTACACACCATTGCCAGAAAATCGCAAACCATTTGTGGAGGCTACCCGACTCCAGAATCGTCCAGAAGACACATCACGTACTGGACATGCATTTACAAATCGCCATGAAGACATGGGTTACGACAGAACAATGAATATTAAACCCAAGAATACTAAGCGAATGCAATTTGGTCATCTTGTTAGCGAACGTGATGGAAACATGAAAGCTTTAGTAATGGTTGGTCCAAATGACACACAAGGTAAAGGAATGCATAAAAGTCTTCATAATAAATCACTTTCAATTAAAGCACTTCGTGATGGAGTTGTTGATGTTGATTATCAAAAGAATCCATATACAAACAAGAGAACTCTACTTGCTAGAACACCACAAGATTACGATACAAGACGCGATCATAGACCAGACACACAAGAATACGGCAATAGACTTAGAAATGAAAATGATATGCTTTTACCGGAATCTCATGCATACACATATATTGATGGACAAAGAACTGTTGGTGGTGACATGCATTTACGTGCTGGTCGTCAAAATGACAAATCTCAATTTAAATTTATGCGGAATCCTATTGAATATGGTGAAGATGACAGGCGTGGTGTTGGACATTCTAGTTCTAAAAAGACACCTAATCGTGGTTCAAAACACGGATTAAGAAATGGACGTGTTGAGAATTTATATGTGGATAATGTTCAAATGACTGGACGAGTTGGTATTGGTCATGCACAAGGATCTCATCAATTCACAAAAGCTCATGCTAAACAAACTAAACGTGAAGATGTAGCTGGTACTGAAAGATTTGCTGGTGGAGGAAGAATGATTGGACTTGAACACAGAAATAATAGAACAACTAAACTTAACAACAAGCGTCCAGTAACAGTTAATAGACAACCTATTGGACAAATGGCACAAAAAAATTATTCTGATTATGATAACCAATTTGTTGGTTTAACCAGAACTAATGTTAATAGAAGTGCTGCTGATCAACAACCTATTCCTTATCCAAGAACACCTACTGCGGCATTGTATGGTCTTAATAACCAGATTGTTATGGGAGCCAATACGCTAAATGACAGCAAAAGAGGAAGTGTATTAACTCAAAGTAATCGCCAATCATTTTTGAAACCTATAATGAAATTTAAGTAAGGTATTTTACCAAATAAGGTACCAAGGAACATGTTCCCCAAGTGCTTTAAGCACTCTTCTTGATCTTCCTAATTTGTTTGCCCAATAAACGGCATCATAACCATTTTTATCTTTGATTGTTTTATCAGCACCCCTGTTTATTAAATTTTTTATATGTTCGACATTGTGATTAAGGCATGCATCATGTAAAAATCTACCATTGTTAAAGATAAATGGTTCATTCACATTTAGACCTCTATCAAGTAAAAACTTAATTTTAGTCATATCTCCATAACAAAGATGTGCTGCTAATCTAAGATCTTCATAAGTAAATTTATTAAATAATCTAGGATATTTGATATGCGTATTCAAATTGAATGCAATATGAAATGCTTTATACCCATAGTTATCTCTTGACAACTTTGGATCTTGTCTTAATAAGTATTCAATTGTTTCTTGATGATCTCCTGATACTGCCCAGTGAAGTAGTGACCAATTATAAGTATCGTAATTTTGATTATTGTACATCTCTACTTGATGTATCTCTGAATTAAGTCTTTTCATTTTTCTTTCTGTTTTTCGATCGAGAATATTGATATCACCACCATTTTTAATCATAAAATCAAGAACTTCTACATTATTTTTTGCAGCTGCATAATGAAGTAATGACAAACCATTTTCATCAAATTTATTGAAATCTTTAATAGTTTCACACACTTCTAATGCCAATTCAGTATTTGCAAGTCTAAGGTGATTTCTGATAATATCCATTTATATAATTTTAATTATTATCTTTAAAATTCTTATTGTGTTAAATGGCGACAAAAAATTGATTAATAAGTTTAAAGTATTTGACACAACAATGTCCTATAAGAGAACAAGACAAATCAATTTAGAAAAAGCTTATTTTTCTAAGAATCTTCGTGAATTTATTTATGAAGTATTTCCTGACGAATGGGCTCCTATTGCAGCAAGAATTATTGAAAGTGGTGCAGAATTTGGTGAAACAGATAAATTCGCACCAAGATGGTCTTGTATTCCATTTACAGAAAGAAAAAGTAAACGTGGAAATGTAAAAGAGACTTATTTGAAGAGTATTATTTTCAGAGTTCATGATTGTATTCATCAACTTTGGGGTCTTCCTATTCCAACTGTATTTGATGAAGATGAAAAATATATGTTTAAACGTATGTGGATGTGTGCAGAAGTAGCTACTTTGTGTATTACGGAATTCTTGTATTGTCAGTGGTTATATGATACACAGGAAGAATTAAAGGAAATGTTAGAACATCGAAATACATTGTTATTTAAGTGGACTACTGAATTATCTGTTAAGAGTCCAGTACAATTAGCAGGACGTCTAGATCAATTGTTACACAAAAAAATTTATCCGAAATGGGTTAGAGAAAATGAACATGCTAAGAAATTTGTGGCAGATTATGTCCCAATGCTGGAACAGGATAGAACTAATATTGATTATAATTGGAAACTTCTTTTGGAACAAACAGATAGGTCTTACTTGAATCTGTTGCCAAATCAACGATACAGTAGAAAGCTTGACGGATTAGAATTAACACAGTGGATGGTACAAGATTTCTTACATCTTTTGAATACTGATGATGTCATTGATACAGGTTTGGCGGAATTTAATCGTGCTAGAAGAAAGAATGTCAATTTACCTGATGGATGGAATGAACCATTTAACTAATAAATACCCGTCAATTATAAGTGTTCCTATTGCGAGAACAATTAAGAATAATCTATCTAAATCAGATATTTCTTTTTTCCACACGATCCAGATTAACCATGGAACAACAATCAAAATAGCTATTGCTTCAGAAACAATGTGCAAAGTACGATCTTCTTGCGGCATATAATTAATATTACTTTTTTATCGTTTGATTCGCTTCACTCGTTCACTCTATTGATTGAACAGAATATATAAATTAGAGTGTATCGAGTGAGCTTATATTTTTTGATTGTGCGATTTTTTGTTTACAAAGAATGTATTGATTTAAACAAAATGAGTTTATTAACAAGTCGACTCAAGGACAACCAAGACTTTTTTATTAAGACAATTCTGTATCCTATGGTTCGTCGTAAGTTTGATACCATTCATCATGGAGCGAAACGAAGATATCAAAAGGCAGAAAAGAGTGGTGAAAAAACAAATAAACTCAAGGAATTACAGAAACTTTTAGCTACTGCGAAGGACTGGAGAGAAACTGAATTTGTTGATGATGATTGTATAACTTTCCAAGATAAAACACGTAAGCGTTTTGGTGATGAATATAATCCCAATCATATTAGAGATCTTGTTTGTGATATATATCTTCGTGCAGCTAGTACTTTGTGGGACAATATTCAATTGTATACTGATAAATGTTCGTCTGCAAAAAAGGAATTAAATGATAAATCTATTAAAAAAATTCTATTTGATTCAATTAAATCTGGTCTTAAGCATTTTAAACCTGTGGAAGAACCTGATACAATTAGTGATAACGATAATCAATCACTTTTTGATTATCATGGACAAAATGATTTTATGTTCGGAGGACATGAAAATAACGATCAAGAACCCGAACAAGACTTTAATCCAGAACCCGAACAGGTAGAAGAACCTGACAGTCAAGAACTGGTACAAGACTTTAATACAGAACCCGAACAAGTAGAAGAACCTGACAGTCAAGAACCCGAACAAGAACTTGTACAAGACTTTAATCCAGAACCCGAACAGGTAGAAGAACCTAATGACAATCCAGAACCTGAACATGTAGAAGAACCTGAAGATCCAGAACCAGATGTCATAATTAAACCTGCTGATGAAGATAGTGATTCTGATACTATGTCAGATTCTGATTCTGATGATTTAAGTGAAACAGATAGTGATTATTCTAGTTTTTCTGAAGAAGAAGAGGAAGACAATGATGTTATAGAAGTTGATATGAATAATAATACTAGAAGTGATGAAGATAGTCCTAAATTAAAGAAACGAGGCGGTTCCAGATCAAGCTCTGTTTCATCTAGAGAATCTAGAGAATCTACAGAATCTAGAGACACAGTTCTTAAAGATTCTCCATCAATGATTGTGCGTAAATCAGATTTAATTGAAACAGAATTTAAAAATAAGGAAAAAGCAATTGCTTTATTATCAGAAGCAGAAAAGACTGTTGTTCAAGAAGGTTCTGGATATACCAAAGAGCAAGTGATGGAATTTCTTAAGTTCAAAAAGTTTGTTGAACTTAGTCAAGGAGCGAAAGTAGATAATTTTGATGAAATTCTCAAGAGTGCTTTAGAAAACAGTGGTCTTAAGAAACCAGAACCTGTTCAGGAACCAGAACCAGTACCTGAACAGGTACAAGAACCACCAACAAAACCAACAAAACGTAAATATACAAGAAAAACAACTAAAACTGAAACTGAAAAACCAACTACATCAGAAACCGAAGATACATTTAGTATGTTTGATAAACCTATAACAAATATAACAACAGTACCACCAACAAAGAAAAAGAGTGGACGTGTAAGACGTAGTCGTGCCACCGTGTAAATAAATATATTTGTATTTTCTTTTTTTAGTTTATAATGGATCAAGAATATATGCTTCAATTGATCACAACACCAGTAGGTGCCAGTATTTTACTTATTATTCTTAGCACAATAGTATTTTATCTTGCTTCAGAAAGTGTTACATTAAAATCTGTAGCAAAGTTCTTGATTTATATTTCAATTGTCACTTACTTAGTTATTAGTCTTAATAATTATTATATACTTTCTGATTTTGAAAATGAAGCAGTAATTAGTGGTTCTTTAGATGATTTTAGTGCTAGTTTGTAGATCGCGATAAACAATGCTTAGAAGTTATATGTATAAAAATAAATGAGTGGCAAGAAGAATGACAACAAAATTAAAATATTTAGATTTGACCCTCATCAACGAGATAGAAAAGGTAAGCTTGTCCATTCTCTCTATAATAAAATTATTGTTGTTATTGGTCCAAGAGGTGCTGGTAAATCATTTCTTATTAAAGATTTGATGACTCTAATTGCCAAAGTTCCTGTAGCTAAAATTATTAGTGGCACAGAAGAATCAAATCATTATTATGGTCAATATAATCCCGATATCTTCATTGAAGATGAATATAGTGAAGAAATGCTTGAAGATTTCGTTGATCGTCAAAAAGAAATTACAATTAAGGTTAACGAGGATCCTAAATTTAAAAAAGTGGATAATAGAGCATTACTTTTACTCGATGATTGTCTTTGGGATGATTCGTGGACAAAGCATAAATTAATGAGATTCGTTTTTATGAATGGGCGTTGGTGGGGAATCACTGCTATTTTCGGATTACAAGAACCTTTAGGATTACCGAGAGGGCTTCGTGGCAATATTGATTATGTTTTTATCTGTAGTAATGGAAATCCGAGAGAGCGTAAGGTTATTTATGAAAATTATGTATCAGGATTTAAGAATAAAAAAGAGTTTGACAAGGTTATGGATAATTGTACGCAGGATTATAATGTTCTTGTCATCAAGAAGTCAAGTAATAGTAGTAAACTTCGTGATACAGTTTTTTGGTATAAAGCAAAAGAAAGAAATAATTTTCGATTTGGGAGTCCATTAGTCTGGAAATTCCACGGAGAGCAATATGATAATAAATATCATATCAGAAAAGAAGCATTAGAGCGTAAACGAAGACAAGAAGAACGTGATAGAAAGAAAAGAAAGAATAAACCACGTGCATTTAAACCTAGATTCAATTCTGATCCTGAAGTAGCAAGGGTGGATCACGCTTAGCTAGTAACAATAATATTTTATGTAGTTCAAGAGGTGTTTCGTTTGCATAATTACGAATACTCGTGTCAGCGCCATTATCAACTAAATATTCGAACAATTCTTTATTACCACATACCCAAAATAAAGGTGTTCTACCCAATAAATCTTTTATATTTGAGTTAGCACCTTTTTGTATTAAGAATTTGATATTTTTTTCATTTTGAGTCATGCAAAACACATGAAGTATTGTTTCTTGAATACCACCATTTTGAATATTTATATTAGCACCTAATTCTATCAATAATTCAATAATTTCATGATAAATATCATAATATTTACATAATATGTATAGTATCGTATAACCCTTTTTATCTTTCGCATCAATATCCATACATCTAATTTTAATTAAGAATTCAATAAGTTTTTTGTATTTTTTTGTATTTGCATCAAACCATAAATTATTTGAAATGTATATTAATTCTATTTCTTCTTTATTTAAGTTGTGTAAGTTCCATAAACTACTGAACTTTGATTGACTCTTTTGTGTCAAAAAAGAGAATACATTGTACCAGAGTTCTGTTGGAAAGTTCATTTTGAAATTAAAAAAATAATAATATTAATCAATTTTATTTGAACTGTGATTTAATAGAATTGAATTCTTTAATTAGTTCAATCAATGCATTCTTGAATAAATCATTAGCATTTGGATCTTTAATACTGACAATAACATGATTTTCCAGTGGATGAGGATTTTCATATGCCACAAAATCGACTTTTTTCATTAATAAAGTCTGTATTAAGTTTCCAATAGTATCATCTTCATCATTAATTCTTATTTTATGTAAATCAGTTGCCGATTCACTAAATGACAATTTAGTTGTATTTGGTTCTTCAATAGCATCGAAAATTAATGTTAACTTATCGATCATAACTTTGAGTGCTAAATGTATTAGAGTTTTGAGCTTCATTAATCCACGATTTTCTACTTCGAATTCAAATGTAGACTCATTTTTTTGTTTATAACTAGCAATTGTTACTGCAGAATACTTAGCATCATGACTTTTATGAGTTCCTTTTTCTAAAGTCATTTTGATTTTAATATGTTCTTGTTTGTCAGGAAGACCTTTGAGTTCAGCTAAAATAATACCTGGGAACACAAAATCTTGTGGTTTGATTTCTTGACTATAAACTTTTCGTAATCCAGAAGGATCACCTTTTGCATCAAGAACAAATTCGCGTGGACTTTTATCTGTCACAATTTCATTATTAATTGGCACAAGTCCAACACGATGACTTAAGTATTCATCACTAAACGGTGTGACATTTTCTTCAACTGTGATCTTACCAAATGACCATGTTGGTATTTCTGCAATTAATACACGTCTAATTGCATTGGCAATACTATTATTTGTGTTATTTAAAGTAAAATTAAGAGTATCACCAGATTCTTTAATATTAGAAACCTTTGTCATTTATTTTAATTGATAATATAACTTTAAAATTGTTCAATTTTAAATATTTTCAACACCAACTTTAATCAAGAGTTCAATACATTCTTTATGACCACGAATACTTGCCCATTGTATAGGTGTATAACCTTTATTGTCTTGAATATTTATGTTAGCACCAGCATTAATCAAGAGTTCTGCAATTTCTTTATGACCATTATAACTTGCTAAATGTAGAGCTGTATCATTATTATTGTTTTGAACATCAATATTAGCAACAGCTTTAATCAAGAGTTCAGCACATTCTTTATGACCATATCCACTTGTCCAATGTAAAACTGTTTCACCATAAATATTTCGAATATTTAAGTCAGCACCTACTTTAATCAAGAGTTCAACACATTCTTTACGACCACGATTACTTGCTAAGTGTAGAGCTGTATCGCCATAATTGTCTTGTTTATTTAAGTCAGTACCAGCTTTAATCAAGAGTTTCATTAAGTTAATATAACCGTTTTTAGCACTGTTAAACCACAAATCATTTGAAGTATGTATCAGTCCTATTTCTTCTGTATCCAAGTTGTGTAAATTCCACAAACTACTGAACCTACTTTGACTTTTTTGACTCAAAAAAGAGAATACATTGTACCAAAGTTCATTTGGGATATTCATTTTGTGGTATAAAAAAATAAATTATTCAGTTTTTACTTTGTTTCAGACTTTTCAAAAACGGAATTTATCTCTTCAGCAGCTTTTTGGTATTGTTCTTCTAATTCTTCCATTTTTGTTTTTCCATTCTGTGGAGGTGGGGGT
>Ga0180437_10004123_pt1 | contig 20960 bp, 15 predicted proteins | sample SS_ome_4_FD_132410 | JGI IMG/M metagenome (GOLD analysis project Ga0180437, IMG submission 132410) | Hypersaline lake sediment archaeal communities from the Salton Sea, California, USA - SS_3_D_1 metaG | ecosystem: Environmental > Aquatic > Non-marine Saline and Alkaline > Hypersaline >... | reverse complement strand
ATATCATGGTTCCATTCCGGCTAATGGAAAATGGCTATCAAAACTTAGGCGGGGAGAAGGAATATTTCATTCTTGAAGAAAGTAATCATATGATGTTTATCGATGAGCCTGATTTGTTTGTTTCAAAGGTTATTGAGTTCTTCCGAAAGTAAGGTACACCCTTTGAATTATCTGCATGAAAAATGAAAAATATCGCCTACAAACCTATTCTTTTGCCATATAGTGATAACTAGAGAATTCGAAACGGATTCGTAATCAGTAGTGCCGGGAGTTCAAATCCCCCTGCTGGCTCTTTTATTATCAATGCCTTAGACGAAATCGACAATGATGGTTTTTTGGCTTGGTGTCCGATAAGGACAGTCCTCCCGCGATTAAAAGTCCTTAGTTCTAAAGGTGTCTTTGCCTCCCATGACAGTCAACAGGACGTCCGTTTCTGAAATCTCTGTTGGATCAATCTCTAATATATCCCGGGATAGGATAACAAAATCGGCATACTTACCGGCTGTCAGCGTTCCCCGAATATCTTCCTGAAATACCCCAAAAGCGGCATCGACGGTATAATGGCGCAAGGCGGCTTCAACCGAGATACAACCCTTCGGGTACCATCCGCCGGGGGGATTCCCGTCTTCTGTCATCCGGGTCACGGCCACTTCAATTCCTCTCAAAACATCATAAGTAAAGACAGGGTAGTCACTGCCAAAAATCTGGACCACTCCTGCGTCGTCATATAGCGAAAATGAATCAGCATACTGAGCCCGCTCCGGTCCCAATAGCACGGCGAAGTTTTCGAGTACAGTTGCATCGGGGTTGGCAAACATCGGTTGGGTCGAAGCGATCACCCCAAGTTCCTTGAACCGCTGCACGTCGGACAATTTCGGCATCTCCGCGTGCTCGACCCGATGCCTGCTGTCTCTCGTCCCGTTCACGTTTTGGGCATACTCGAAAGCGTTTAACGCCATGTTTATGGCTTTATCACCGATGGCATGAATAAGGACCTGAAAGCCTTCCTTATCGTAGAGCGCCACCGTTTCATTGATCTCATCTTGTTTCAAGAATGGGAGTCCCGTGCCCCCACCAACGTAGGGCTCGAACATTGCCGCTGTTTTGGCGTCGATCGTTCCATCCAAAATCCCTTTGACCGAAACCAGTTGGATCAGCGGACCACTGAGCTGGTCGCGCAGCTCCTTATAATTCACAATTGCGGCGGCTGAATCCATTCCTTTCTCGAAATCGTAGACGTCGGAAGCCACTCCCTCTTTCAGCCCCATAACCGGCGACAGACTGAATCGGATTTTCAGCTTCCCGGCTTCCTCGGCTTTCTCGTATACGGGAAGGACTTCTAAGGAAGTGGCCGCATCGTGCATGGACGTAAGCCCTGCGGCTGCAGCTTCATCCATCGCCTTGATGAAGCCGTTGTAGACCTGATCAGGTGTCGGTTCTGGAATGAGTCTGCGTATCAATCCCTGGGCGCTTTCCTGAAGTTCACCGGTAGGCTCCCCATCCTGGCCTTTGATGATTCTCCCGTTGGGCGGATCTTGGGAATCTCTTGTTATGCCCGCTAACTCCAACGCTTTGGAATTGCCGAATCCCATGTGACCATCACGGGATGTCAGATAAACAGGACGATCAGGCACGACCTCATCGAGATACGTTTTGTCGACGGTATTATCGGGAAATGCCGCGTATCCCCATCCGTTTCCGGTTATCCAGCTTTCGTCGGGATTTGCCTCGGCATATTCCGCAACGCGGCGCTGAATGTCTTCCAATGTTTCCGCATCGTCCAGCTCGACCTGATTCCCCTTATTAGCGGAACCCATAAGAAAGTGTGTGTGGGAATCCTGAAAACCGGGCACGACCCGCCGGTTTTTCAGATCAATGACTTCGGTCTCATCAGATGCAAGAGCGCGGATTTCCGCCGTGGTTCCAACAGCGACAATTTTGTCTCCACTGATCGCCATCGCCTGAGCCGTGGGTTGTGCATCATCGCCCGTCCATACCTTGCCGTTTATAAAAATCCGATCAGCATGAGGCCCGGCTGGCTTATCTGAAGTGCAGCTGGCAAGGGCCAGAATCATCAAAAAGATCCCCAGTTTTTTGTTCATCGACTTTCCTCCAATAAAAAGTAGCTACCTGACACTTTATTTCAATTTTCCTCATTAGTAAATGTCAATCTTCTTTTTTTAGTAATTTGAAATTTGCAGCTACTCCGTTTTTGGCAGTTGAGAAACCAGGCTTTCGCCACCCTTTCGTCATTCCATTCAAATCCGATTGACATCCCCTTCTGTAAATTGATAGTCTGTCCGCGCAAAGCAGGGGAGATAAGTTAGCTAATAAATGCCCCAAATGCAGTTCTGACAATACTGTGGACTCAAAGTTCTACAAAGAATGCGGAACGCAGCTTCTGCCACTAATAGAGGCCCCCGAAGTCACCAAGACCCTTGAAACGCCTCCCCAGGAGTTAACCAGAGGAACAACATTCGCTGGACGTTATGAAATCGTTGAAAAACTGGGAACAGGGGGAATGGGGAGTGTGCGGAAGGTAGGCAACAACCTGAGAATCACAGCACAGCTCATTGATGCAACAACGGATGAGCATCTCTGGGCAGAAAAGTACAGCGGTACGCTTGATGACGTGTTTGACATCCAGGAGAACGGCTCGCGTTCCATCGTAGAAGCACTCATCTGATCCCGATGATTGGGATACCTTGTTTTGGCTGAGTTATGTCTTAACGGCAATTCTGGGTAAAAAATCAGATGCGGTTCCACTGGTCCAGAAAGTGTTAGAAATTGACCCCCTCACTCCTTCCAGTCAAGCAGTTCCAGCAATGCTGAATTGAATGGAAGGTCGGTTCGATCTTGCCTTGGAGCATTTTGACAAATGGAGACAAATGGAGCCTGACAGTGTTGTAGCTAAATAGTATTATGCCCAGCGTATGCAGCATTAAATGAGGGTGTTAAGAATTGGGCCTGGAACGATTTCCATTTGCCCTGGTATGAAGCAGAATGCTTTTCATTGCTGGATGAGAGACAAGAAGCAATAAATTGGCTGGAACATGCTGTTGACCGTGCATTCATCAACTGGCCTCTTTTCGCAGAACTTGATTCTTTCCTCGAAAACATCCGTGGTGAGCACCCGCTTCAAGAAGCTCATGGAAAGGGTCAAACAGAAATGGGAGAATTTTGAGGTGTAAGCGGACTGATGCTCTTAAAAATCTTTTGGATCTTTATTCTTCCGCAGGATATTTTCTTCAAAGAGGGTATTTTTTTCGGTCACGGCTTCTTAATGTTCTTACCATGCCTACGGCCCTTCCTTTCCCTACGCCCGCCACGCCAATGGGGAAAACCATGCTTGTCCCTGAGGAGGAAAATCTTGCCTTGGAACCGGATCTCCCTGGCAATAAGGTTGGGCTCTTGTCGGTCGGAGAGATAGAAGGATCCGACAACCTCCAAATTTTCTCCCTTGTGAAAACTCATATCATAGAACCAGACGGGACTGACTTCAACATTGTAGATTGTATGCGTCCCTTTCTCCTCCAGTTTGAGCACGACAAAGGGTGCCGAGTTCCTGTAGCGCTGTTCCGTGCTGATCTCGCGAATCGTGCCCTCAATTGTCCTTTCGCTGTTCACGTTGTAAAAGCGCGGGGGTTTTTGACTGATTGAGAAAGTCGTCAACAGAAACAGGCTGGCCAGGAAAATCACACGACGCTTCATTGCTCACCACCCAAGGCCTGATTCCAATTGAATCCTACCGAAATAAAATGGCCACTCCAATCAAAATAGGGATCGTTCGAACGATTGAAAATGTACGCATATGAGAGGAAGATGGATATGCGGGGCCAATTTTTCTGGAGGCTCACATCAATATGTACACGGCGGTCTTTGCGCGTCAATCCCAGGGGCTCTTGCATAGGACTTAAGCTCTCGATCCCCGGAAAACACCTGTCCGAATACGCATATTCCGTTTCCAGCTCGATCAACCAGGGCATCAACATCGTTAACTGACCCCTTATCTGATACCCCTCCCATGAGAAGCAGTCGTAAAATGGATTTTCAATTTTATAAAAATCCTGGATACACGTAAAAGGATTTCGCCCCGATAGAATCCACTGCCTCATTATACTGAAATTGAGTCCGATTTTGCTTCCGAGACTTTGCGCCAAGAGTGATGACACAGAGAAAAATTGAATCCCCTTGGCTTTTTGTTGAACCTGGTCCGGAGATGTCGGCTGCCCCAGGTTTTGTTGCTCCTCGTTTCCGCTTCCCCCGGAGACTGGGGGGTTTCCCTTTTGAAGGTTGTATTCTTTCTCCTGATCGAGATGCATAAAATGTCTGTATCCCCAACACACTTCGACTTTAGCCGTCGTTCTGGTCACGAAATACTTATCGAGGGATAAAAGCAAGGATTGGCTCCAGTAATCCAAGAGGGAGGCTTTATAATTCCTGTAAATAAAGGAGTAGTTCGATTTCAGGATGGAGGTCTGGCTGAGATAGCTCTTAAGCGAGGTGAACGCATTGAGGGATATAGAATTGAAATCACTGTATTTGGACTTGTAGAAGGTTCCGCTTCCTAACAGAGAAATATACAGCGCTGTCTTGTTACCGAAGGAACAAAGGTAATCCAGGCCCAAATCTTGGGTATAGAAGTTTTCCTTGGGATTTTCCAAAAGATAGGTATAGTTGCCATAAGTGAAAATAGAAAACCGGTTCAGGTTTTTATCCAGAATAAAACTCAGGCTGGAAACCTGATTATCGGCGGCTGTAGCCCGACGGAAGAGGAGGTCTGTTATATTTTGGACAGTAGATATCGTGATAGAATCCGCACTCAAGACAGGGCTCAAAAGCAGCACTGCCAGAACCACAATTTTTGTTGTTTTCGTTCCTTCCGCACCCCTATTTCTCATCGGCCTTGGTTAGGATTATTTTAGTTTGCTTGCATTTCTCTCAGGCAAGTATGAGTGCAAGAGGTGTGCCATAAGACTATCCTCCTGATAACAGTGAAGTTACGTTAATTTTGGAATGACAAAATTCGACAAGTTTGTCGGTAAGCCTACAAAATTGTCAGAACTTATCCCCGAAATGGAACCAATGCATTGCTTCGCCAGAAACAATACTTTGCGTTTATTTTCAGCAGATTAATCGTTTCTGTTGGAAACTGATTCGTAATCAGCAGGTCGGGGATTCAAATCCCCTGCCGGTTCTCTTTTTCCCTTGGAGATCACTTGATTTTTAAAACTCCCCCGTGATCCAACGGAATCCAATGTTGAGCCATTGATCTTGTCGTTTTAGGTGTGATAGTCTTATTTTGTTGATAAGTTGGTGGAAAACGGGGAAAATCGTGAGGGGTTTTGGCCAAAGTAAAAAAGGAGATTTTATAATATGAATGAATTTCAACCCTTTGCACATGAAGTGATGGCATCACAGAATGAGAAGGAGGTGGATTATAATCTATCTGAGAGTGGTGTTCACCCTCTTCTGCTTAGAGAACTACTGACTGATAATCCTGACTATATTGAAACATTGCTGGCGACGGAAATAGACTACGCCCACGCCAACGGCAATCCGGAACTCAGAGAAAATATCGCTGCACTTTACTCCGGTTGCACCCCAGGTAATGTCCTCGTTACCGTTGGCGCTATTGAAGCCAATTATAACTCGATCCATACCATTCTCCAACCCGGAGATGAAATGGCAATCATGCTACCAAACTACATGCAAATCTGGGGAATTGCCAAAAACCATGGCCTGAAGATGAACATCTTTCATCTCTGTGAAAATAATGGCTGGCAGGTTGATCTGGATGAACTAAAGCAGGCGGTCACGCCCAAAACAAAGCTGATAGCCGTCTGCAATCCCAATAATCCCACCGGCTATATTCTTACCCGTGTAGAGATGAATGCTATCATTAATGCAGCAGAAAGAGTGGGCGCCTGGATCCTGGCCGATGAAGTTTACACTGGTGCTGAGCGAATTAAAGATGAAGAGACTCCTTCCTTTTATGGCCAATATGATAAGGTCATGGCTGTGGGTAGTATGAGCAAAGCTTACGGGTTACCGGGACTTCGCGTTGGCTGGGCTGTCGGGCCTACTGATACCATCGAAAAAATCTGGAGAAGACACGAATACACCACCCTCAGTACTTCAATTTTTTCAAACAAACTGGCTGCATTGGCCCTCTCCGTCAATGTGCGACCTCGAATCATTCAGCGTACCCGTAATTACATACGCAAAGGATTTCCCCTGTTGCAACAATGGATTGACCATCAGAAGGATACCTTCCGGCTGGTGCCGCCTCAGGCTGCAGCCATCGCTTTCGTGCGCTATCAATTGGATGTAAACTCTACCGAATTGGCCAATCAATTAATCCACGAAAAGAGTGTTTTGATTGTGCCTGGTGATCACTTCGGTATGGACAAGTTTATTAGAATTAGCTACGGGCTGCCTCAGAATTACCTGACAGAGGGTTTAAAGCGAATTCAACAACTCGTAACAGAGATTAAGGATAAACAGGGCAACATCTGAAGCGAGGAAACAGGGGCGCATTTCTGAGAACTTCTGTGGCAGAATTGCGCTGCTTCTAAGGAGGCGTTTAACTAAAACTCAATGGTTTGTAGATTTGGGCGAAAATGTGGTCGACGTAAGAGTCTCACACGGCTAGAATGGATCCTTCCTATTTTTCTCCAGACATTTTGGAGTTCCTGAGACTTTTATCTATTCATATTGTTCGATATCTGATTGTCGATGGGGAAGCTGTGATCCATTGTGGTCATGCTAGATTGGCCGCCGATATTGATATGTGACACTGAGGAGACACACGGGGGGAAGTCTATATCAGGCTCACATGAATCCAATTGACACGATTTCCCCGAATCTATATTCTATACCCAGCAAAGGACAGGGAAACTGTGACTGTCAAATGTCCGAAGTGTGATTTCAAAAATCCAGACGACACATTCTATTGCGGTAAATGTGGAACTCCTCTCAAACTTGCAAAATATGCTTCTTTTACAAAGACTCTAAAAACACCTTCCAAAAGATTTAAGAAAAATGTTGTGATTGCAAAGAAGTGCAAAATCATTGAAAAGCTCGGTGAAGGAGGGATGGGTGTTGTCTATAAAGCAAAAGAAACCAGGCTTGACCGCACTGTGGCTCTGAAATTCCTGCCGTCTGAGCTGATAAGAGATGAAGAGGCTGAAAAACGGTTCATCCAGGAGGCAAAAGCTGCTGCGGCCTTGAATCATCCTCATATAGGCATAATCTACGAAATCGATGAAGCGGATGCCCAGACGTTCATATCGATGGAATACATCGAAGGCCAAAGCCTGAAGGATAAACTTCACTACGGGCCTATGGATATTGATAAGACCAAGGATATAGCCATACAGGTTGCAGAGGGACTTAAGGAAGCTCACGAGAAAGGTATTGTCCACAGAGATATAAAGCCGGCTAACATAATGATCACAAAAAAAGGTCTAGCCAAGATCACCGAATTGAGGGTTCTAACGAATGGAAAGAGTCAAACTCGAATGGGAGAATTTTGAGGTATAGGAATGCAATGCCCTAAATGTAAAAGTGATAACCCGGACACTCTGAAGTTCTGTGGGGATTGTGGGGCTCAGCTAAGCCAGGACATTCCGGAGGTCACCAAGACTCTCGAAACTCCTGTCCAAGAACTTACTAGGGGTACTTTGTTCGCTGATAGGTTCGAAATCATCGAAGAACTCGGAACTGGCGGGATGGGAAAGGTCTATCGAGTTGAGGACAGAAAGTCTAAAGAAGAAATTGCCTTAAAGCTCATTAGGCCTGAGATTGCAGCGGATGAAAAAACGATCGATAGATTCAGGAATGAACTGACAACTGCCCGAAAGATTAGGCATAAAAACATTTGTGGCATGTACGACCTTGGCGAGGACAAGGGCAGTTACTACATTACAATGGAGTATGTGCCCGGTGAGGATTTGAAAAGTCTTATTCGAAGGGTAAGAATCGATACGGGCGCAGCTATCAAGATTGCCAAACAGATATGTGAAGGGCTTTCCGAGGCACATAGGCTTGGTGTGATTCATCGTGATCTAAAACCCTCGAATATCATGATCGACAAAGCCGGCGATGCTCGTATCATGGATTTTGGGATTGCTCGGTCCATTAAAGATAAAGCATTAACGGGTGACAATGTCATAATCGGAACGCCTGATTACATGAGTCCAGAGCAAGTGGAGGGAGAAGAATTAGATCGACGATCCGATATCTACTCTCTTGGTGTGGCTCTTTATGAGATGTTAACCGGAGAGCGGCCTTTCAAGGGAGATACTCCCCTAAGTGTGGCCATAAAACACAAATCAGAGACTCCTCCTAATCCGAAGCGGTTGAATGATCGGATCCCGGATCGCTTGAGCCGTCTGGTGCTGATATGCTTGGAGAAAGATAAAGAGAAGAGATATCAATCTGCGGAAGAACTCTTGTCTGCTCTTACCAAGATTGAGGAGAAAAAACTTCACATAATTGATAAAGAGCAAAAGAAAAAATCTATCGCAGTGTTGCCTTTCGCAGATATGAGCCCGGAGAAAGACCAGGAGTATTTTTGCGATGGCATAGCCGAGGAAATTATCAATGCCCTGACGCAGATCAAGAAACTCAAGGTTATAGCCAGAACTTCTGCCTTTATGTTCAAGGAAAAGCATGAGGATGTACGGGAGATCGGGGCTAAGCTCGGTGTCGCGCATTTATTGGAGGGCAGCGTTCGCAAAACCGGAAACCGCCTGCGAATTACAGCTCAACTCATTAACGTTGAGGATGGAAGCCATTTATGGTCCGAGCGTTATGACCGGGAAATGGAAGACATCTTTAATGTTCAGGATGAAATTTCATTACAAATCAGTAAAGCTTTAAAATTGAAGCTGTTGGAAACAGAAGAGGCTTCCATCGTTAAACACACCACTGAGAATGTGGGGGCTTATAATTATTATATGGAGGGCCGGTATTGCCTCAATAAAAACACAGATGAATGGATTCGAAAAGCGATTATCCATTTTGACAAAGCGATTCAGGAAGATGAAAATTACGCGGCAGCCTATGCCGGCTTGGCTGAAACCTATATTCATCTTTATGGAGGGATCGGCGTAATGGCAGCCAAAGACGACATACCAATAGCACGGAAAGCTGCTCAGAAAGCTTTGGCTATCGATCCGGAGCTCGCCGAGGCCCATGTGGCCATGGGTATGATTGCACTTTATTATGATTGGGATAGGACTAAAATAAAAAAGTGTTTCACAAAAGCCATTGAACTGAGTCCAAATTATGTCAAATCATACATATGGTATGCCGCCTATTTTATATATTTTGAGAAAGATTATGCTCGTGCTTTAGATCTGATAAAAATAGCTGTAGAACTGGATCCCCTCGATTTGCTTTTAAAGGTAGTTAAATTGAATATCTACACCTGGGAGAAGAAATTTGATGAAGCCTTGGGTTACTGCCAAACCTTGATCGATCTCGAACCAGCCTATGCCATGGGACATTATTTTCTTGGAATGATTTATGGATATATGGGCCTGTTCGATAAAGCGATCAGTAGGCTGATGGAAGCCATTAAACTGGGCGGGCGTTCCATTCACCATATCGGATTGCTCGGATACATCTATGCCCGTGCTGGTCAGAAGGCAGAGGCCAGAAAATTGTTGGATGAGATTATGCAGAGAGTGGAGCAGGGATCCGCCTCTTCTTCCTGGGTAGCGAGAGTTTACGCCGGACTTGGGGAAACGGATAAGGTGTTTGAATGGCTGGATAAGGCGTATACAGAACGTGATATGTCATTGATTTACATTAACTGTGAGCTGGAATTTGCTGAAGTGCGTTCAGATCCAAGGTTTAACATATTATTGAAAAAAATTGGATTGATTACATGATTGGTATAATCCTCTCCCTTTAAAAAATCCTGTAGAATCTTGTTGAAGGGGGAATGTGTGTTGTTCATAGATCTCACAAATAATTTTATTTTCAACAACTTTTAGTTTCTGTTGGATACGGATTCGTAATCGGCAGATAGGGGCCAATCGCCCTGCTGGTTCTTTTTTTAGGCGATCGGGAGAAAGTCTCTTTATCAAACATGTCCATAGTCATACAGGTTTTCCTCAACATATAGTTTTAATGTGCAACTTAAAGGGTGGAAATTTCGTCGTAATGAGTAGATGCTCAAACAAGCTATAAAGCTAAGATCTTTTTGTACGGTTTGTCAAAAAGGAGAATTTCTCATGAATTGTAGAATGGTGTTTGCGCTATTGATGACCATAACCTTGGCTGCATCTTCCCCTTTAAGGAACGAGAACGTTGTATCGGGAGGTGCCGCCGAGAACGGGGCGCTTTCTCTTACCAAAAACGAGATGGTCTGGGGACTCATGCAGGTATGGGCGGAAACAAAATTCAACTTCGTGTATTTCGACCAGGTCCCTGATCTGGAATGGGATAAAGAGGTGCAACTGGTGATCCCCAATGTGTTAGCGGCCAAAGACAACATCGAATATTATAAAATCTTGCAAGAACTTGTCGCAAGACTTGATGACGGTCATACCTTTATCCTGCCTCCTGAGCTCATCAATGGGGCGTATGACAATCCTCCGCTGGAATTTCAGATGGTCGAAGGGAAAGTCATACTGACTCGTGTTGGGGATACAAAAAAGATCAGAGAGGCAGGCCTTCGCCCCGGTTTGGAGCTGGTGGCTGTCGGTGAGGATGTCCCGGTTTGGGACAATTTCAGAGACAATGTGGCGAGATATTTCCAGGGTGGAACGGAGCAATGGCGCAAAGCATTTGGCCTTTTTTTACTCCTCAATGGACCGAAAGACAGCACAGTCAAACTGCAGTTCAGAGATCCCGCGGGAAACTTGAACAAAGTGGAGTTGACGAGAAACTCCAAAAACGATGATGGCAGTGACTTTGTTCACTGGATCTTGGGCCATTTGATCCCTCTCGAACACCGAACACTCGGAGACGGCTTCGTCTACTTCAGGTTGCCCAGTTTTGGGTTTGACAGGATTGTCGAGGAATTCAAAGAAGCCTTTAAACGTTTGGATCCGGCTCAAATTCGAGGCATGATCCTCGATATTCGGATCAACAGCGGAGGTTCCAGCGATAAGGCTTATAGCATTATTTCGAAACTGATTGATCGCCAAATTGAAACCTCGAGATGGAAAACAAGGAAATACCTTCCGGCATACCGCTCCTGGGGACAACCTGAGGAATGGTTTGAGATGCAGCCGGGGAAAATATCACCCACGGACGGCCCTAGATACATCGGTCCGCTCGTTGTTCTGATCGGGTCCCATACGGTCAGCTCAGCAGAAGATTTCGTTATCCCGTTGGATTACGCGAATCGGGCTCTTTTGATCGGGAGTAAGACCGCAGGAACGACCGGAAATCCCTTGACGGTTACTCTCCCTGGAGGCGGAGTTTTCCGAGTATGTTCCAAAAGGGATTCCTATCCGGACGGCAAAGAATTCGTCGGATTTGGAATAGACCCGGATATTACTGTGGAGCCAACGCAACAGGACATATATGAAGGCCGAGATCCCGCCTTGGCAAAAGCGATCGAAGTCATTTCAAATTGGAACCGATACGAACATCTGCTTAAAAAATAACAGAAACAGTTTTTAATTGGAATACATCGTTTAATGCGTGGAAACTGCTCTGGGAGCAGGTGCCGCTGCATATGGTTTTGCCGCCGTTGTTTAATTCGCTCAAAGAACTTTGTTTGTTCATATCATTGCTCCACACCTTTCGAATTGTTCCCCTTTTTACCACCGATTAACACCCTGAAGTAACAATATCACATTCAAAACGCCGAGGCCAACGGGACTTCGCCGAAAAAATTTCTTCACAGAGGAGACACCGTAAAAGTATTTCCGGCTTTGAATTTGAAAGCGTCCTGTCATAAAATGGTGGTTCCGTAAAGGATTCAAAGGAAAAAATGAAAGAAAGGACCGGATCCAGCCCCGGGGGCCGGTTACCGGTGCTTTGAAAGGAGTTGATCTATGGATTCGATGAAAAAGCATCTGATAAATGTATGGGGAATACGGCTTTTTCTCTGCATCTTCTTTTTGTCCTTGGGGGTTTTATTTGCGCGGGAGGATGTCTCGGTTCAGGATATTGACAAAGAATACACCCGGTTGATTCGGGAGGCGACCACGAAGCCGGAGTTTCTGAGCCCCCTAACCGACTACCTCCCAAAGGCTGAGGGGGTACCGACACCTAAAGACGTGCTGGGCTATATCGCCGGTGCGCCCGGAAAATTGACGTACTATAGCGACATAGTCAAATACATGAACACTCTGACCGATGCTTCGCCCCGCGTGCGCGTTTTTCCCATAGGGAAAACTTCTGAGGGAAGGGAGATGATCATCGTGGCCGTTGCCGATGAAGGGACCATGAGCGACCTTCAAAGATACAAGGACCTGGTCGGTAAACTGGCCGACCCGCGGCAGGTGCAAACAGAAAAGGAAGCCAATGCCCTTATCGCCCAGGCCAAACCAATCTACTGGCTGACAGGGAATCTCCACTCGCCCGAAACCGGGGCAGCGGAATGCGCTATGGAGCTTGCCTACAGGTTGGCTGTTGATGAAAATCCGACTGTCAAAACCATACGCGAGAATATGATCGTCCTCATATCTCCCTCCATCGAACCCGATGGTCATGACAAACATACGGACTGGTTTTATAAGTACAACCGAGATGTGGCCGATTACAGGAAAATCAGCTCTGTCCCTTTTTGGGGAAAGTATACCTATCATGATAACAACAGGGACATGATTTCTATCTCGCAACCTGAAACCATGAATGAGGTCAAGGCGTTCTTCGAGTGGCATCCCGTGGTTGTCCAGGACAATCATGAATCCGTCCCCTTTCTTTACGTCATGTCGGGAACAGGCCCCTATAACACGACCTATGACCCGAGCTTGACCTCTGAATGGAATCTGATCGCCTGGTGGGAGGTGACCCGGCTGACGTCGTTCGGCATGCCGGGCGTCTGGACGCACGGGTTCTGGGATGGCTGGGCTCCGAATTATTTCTTTTCTGTAGCCAACAACCACAACGCCTTGGGCCGGTTTTACGAGACTTTCGGGAATGCGATCGGCAACACCCTGCAAAGGGATTTGACGGAGGACCGGTTCGGTTCGACCAAAAAGGAATGGTTCCGTCCGATTCCCACTTACAAAGATGTTTTGTGGTCCATGCGGAACAACATTAATTACCAGCAGAGTGCCGACCTGGCTGCATTTTATTTCGTGGCCTCGAACAAAGACTATTTTCTGAAAAACTTCTGGGAGAGAGGCACGAAAGCTCTCGAGCTCGGTCAAAAGACGCCGCCCTATGCCTTTATGGTTCCCGCCGATCAGAAGGATCCTGTGGATACCGCCTACCTGATCAACGTTCTCTTGAAGCAAAGAATAGAAGTGCATCGGAGCACCGGCCCGCTGAGTATCGGGGATGCCAAATATCCCCAGGGAAGCTACGTCATACGGATGGATCAGCCCTACCGGAATCTTGTTCTCAACCTTCTCGGAATACAGAAATATCCCGAGGATGCACCCCGGTCCTATGATGACACCGGTTGGACACTGGGCCTCCATATGGATGTGGAAACCATTGCCGTCGATGATAAGGCGATTTTGGACGCCGAGATGGCTCCGGTGACCTTTCCTGTGCGTGCCGAAGGCACTGTTGCCGGAAGCGAAGCAAAGGGGGCGTATCTCATCGAAAACAGAACCGTAAACAACATGTTCGTCGCCCGTTTGCGTTTGAAAGATTTTACCGTCCTGGCGGCGGAGAAACCTTTCGATGCAGCGGGAAGAGGTTTTCCGGCTGGCTCCATGATCATTCCGGTCGGAGAAGCCTCATCCGATGTCCATCGCATCCTTCAAGACCTGACTGCGGAATTGGGATTGAAGGTCTTCGGTTGCAATACAGTTCCCGATGTCGCGACGCATGAGCTGGACCTTCCGCGCATAGCCATTTATCACACCTGGTTCAGCACTCAGGATGACGGTTGGACCCGTTTTGCCTTCGATCAGCTGGGCATTCCTTTCGATATGATTCACAAAACGCATCTGAGAAAGGGCGGGCTAAAGGATAAATACGACGTCATCGTTTTCAGCAACTGCCGGGGTCGTAAAGGGGCGGACATCGTTAACGGAATTGATCCTGCCCGCCGGGGTCCTTTGGCGTTCGTCAAGTCTGACGCATTCAAACACCTGGGCACTCCGGACTCTTGTTCCGACATCACGGGCGGTATGGGACTTGAAGGGATCGTGAATTTGGGCAAATTCGTCGAGGAAGGCGGTCTGCTCATCCTCCTGCACAATCCAGTACGGGTTGCGGTGGATTATGGCCTGCTGAGAGGCATCGATATTTCCCGCCCAGGTTCCTCCTTCTATAATCCCGGTTCGCTTCTAAGGGGAGAGGTGGCGTCCGAGTCCCATCCCGTCGTTTACGGCTACGGTAAACACCCCGTCATCTACCGTAGCCACTCCGGGCCGCTCCTTGAAGTTACCGAGGAGATGGAACGCCATGTGGTCTTGAAGTATGCTCAAGAAGAACCCTTATGCCTGAGCGGCATCTTAACTGGGACTGAAGATATCAAAGGAAAGGCCGCCATCGTGGACGTTCCCAAAGGGGCAGGCCATATCCTGCTCTTTACGTTCAATCCTTTCTGGAGGGACCTGAGCCGCGGCAATTACTGGTTCGTCTTCAACGCCATTCTCAACTACAACGATTTAGCCCTAGAGGATTAATCTGCCGATTTTATGTGCGCAGAGAGAAATAAAATGCCTTGATTTCATGCTGTCGAAACATCTTCCTTCCGGAATGTGTTTGACAGCTGCGGCGATCGATGATATTTCTCTGAGTGAGGCATACGTTCAAAAATTCCATGATGAATGATCACCGAGCTAACATTACATAGTTTCTGCAGCAAGCTAGTGGATCGGATTCCTCTGATAGCGGATTTCGCCATCGACAAGCGTAGCCACGATTTTCTCTTCCATCTCCCAGAGGAGTTTGGGATTCCGCTCCAGATCGAAGATATCCTCGAGATCGAGGATGACCAGATCGGCCACATGGTCTTTCTTGATGCTTCCCTTCCAGCTTTCGGCGAAAGTGCTGTACGGCCCCATGGCACAGGCACTGATCAGGGCCTCTGAAATTCCTACCGTCTCATCCGGGAATTCATCTTTATCTGTGCCGAAGCTCTGTGGCTTCTGGGCTTGAATCTCCCTGGTGAGCATGAAATAGATGCCCATCCATGGGTTGTGAGTGGTCACGGGATAGTCAGAGCCGCTCGGGCAAATCACGCCGTTTTCGAAATAGGAGCGCAGGGGAGACCATCTCGCCATTCTCTCAGGCCCAAGATTTTCCCTGAAGGCTATGCCCTCCTGCCAGCCGAAGATAGGTTGGACATGGGCCATGATATTGTAGGTGCTCATATCCTCGATCAAGTGTGTCGTAGGTTCCAGCGGCAGGTAGGCATGTTCAATAGCCCACCGGAAATCCCATTCGGTTTCCTGAGTCTGTTTTCTCCCTTTCCAGATGGAAAAATCTCCGTTCCTTACGGCTTTCATCAATTCGATATAGAGGTCTACCGTAAATCGCATAGCCTGATCACCGCAACAGTGGGTGTTCAGGTCGAGCCCCCCCTCAAGGGATGCCTTGTATGTATCTCTTCGGCCTTCGTAATCGGATGTGACAGGGTTGCCGCAGTTGGGTTCCTTCTCTCCGAATTTGGAAGGATTGTAGAATGGCTCGGAGAGCCAGGCACTTCGTGTCCCGCAACCGCCATCTGAATAGTACTTGGTTCCGCGCCAGCGAAAGTACCTGTCGTTGAGGTTCCTCACCACATACATTTTTGATAGATCTTCCTTTATATAGGAAGCAGGATGGTCTTCCGGGGAAAAATAGATGCCATGGAGGATTTCCAGGAGGCGGATTTTTAGATAGCCCCTGAGCTTTGCCTCGTGAAAAATTCTCATGCTTGAGCCCATATTGTCTTCAGCGGCTCGAAATGCGGTGACTCCCCATCTGAGATACTCTTCGCAGGTTCTCTTGACTCCGACCACCTGTTCATCGAAGGGGAGGGGCTGCGGGCCATACTTTTTATAGTTCGGGTGGTTGGTCACCAGTCCAGGCGCAAATCTTCCGATAAAGACGCCGCTTGGTACCATCACTTTCCTGTTCAGGGCCTCAATGAAAAGCTCCTCTCGGTAGATATGGTCTGTTTTTTCCCAGGTAGGAATGTTGCTGTATGCAGCCGGATCAGCCTTTACTTTCTCCGGAGTCGGATCTTCTGTCCACCAGGCTGGCCATGTGTTGGGATCCTCGTCTTCCACTCCCAGAATCCGTCTCAAGGCTTCGGTGTTATAGAGACTTCCCAGGTATACCCGGCTGAGCTCAACGAGCTGGCCTTCCCCAGTTATGCTGTCCAAATCCCAGCGGTTGGCCATCCTTTTGTACTTGTACTGATCCCACATCTGTCCGAGAACCCACTCTTCTTTCCCTACCGAATTTTTCTCGATAAAGCCTTTGATCATCCGGACGATTTCCTCAGCGCTCATAGCCATTGTCAAATCGACCCCGCGTTTGAGGTCGTTTCCCAATCCCAGGGAATGACAGTGGGAATCCGTCAGGCCGGGAATGACCGCCTTTCCCTCCAAGTCAAGGGTTTTTGTCTCCGGTCCCTGCCAGTTATTCACTATTTCGATGGATGGGCCAACAGCCACGATCTCTTTTCCCTTTATGGCCACAGCGCCATTTGGGTAGATGGGAAACTGGGCCGTCATTTTCTTAATCTTATAAGCACGGGCCCGAATTTTTTCCAGGACAGAGTTGTCAACCGTGACGATCTGGCCGTTGGTGAGGATGAGGTCTGCATAGACCTCGGCTGCTTTACCTAAGGTGAAAAAACCTGAATAAACCAAGACAAGAAGTAATCCGACCACATACGTGCTCTTGCTGGACATTGTAGCTGATATTTTTTTCATCTCTTTCCCTCTAATGCGATTTTTACTGCGCCCCATTGTAATCGAGAAAGATGTGTATATCAATCCGTAATAGGGATATGCCTTTGATTTGGGGGCTTATGAGGCGGAAGTGGCCGAATCAAAAAGATTCTAGAGTCCTTATAGTGGCCACAAGAGAACAGAAGAGAATTAATAGTACCAACAGGAACGGGGCGGAAACAAATTTTCAGTCCAGTCCAGTCCCTTTTTGATAAGTTTCTTTGAGAGCTTGAGCCCCATTGCCACAGTTTGTGAATCCGACGAAAGCGACATTCAGGGCCGGATAAATGTATATTTGAGCGAAAAATGTGCCACCGCTTCCTGCTGCCGCGCTGAGATATCCATCTTCTTTTTTGACTATTCCCCAGCCGTACCCGAACATGACCTCCCGGTCCTGGTTGCTATTCATGTACATTTCTCGGAGATTCGCTGTGACATGAACGCTGTGAATTGTCGCATACTCTTTTTGACCCAGCAGTTTTCCCTTTCCTTGCAAACCGAGCAGATGCTCCCGCACATAACGCGCATAATCAAGTATGCTGCAGTGAACGCCTCCGCTTGGATTCATCCACGCCGGAAGAACATATGTGTCATCGAGCTTTTGCGGGATAGGCTTGTCTGGATTTTTCTGATTGGGGTAATGTCCGCGTGGCTGGTCCGGATCTGATTCGGAAGCAGGCCAGCCCCCGATCTTTGTTGTATTCATGCCAAGAGGACGAAATATCCTTTCCTGCAAAAGGTCCTCATAGGCCTTTCCCGCAGCCTGTTCAACAATGTAGCCGATAATTGGCCATCCAATATTGGAGTAGATCACTTTGGTTCCGGGTTCGGCAATGGGCTCAAGGCTTAATGCCAGCTTTGTTACTTCACGGCGTTGCTCGCTTGGATCAGGGTATTCCACGGGTATTTCCTGCCAAATTCTTTTGACAATCAGCGGGTCTTCAAACTGAGTCTGTTGGAAGGCCATAATACCTGCTTTGTTGCAGAGCAGATCATGAATCGTGGCCGTACGGTACTCATCTCGTTTCGGCATGTCCGGAAGGGCTTGCTCCAGTGTCATGTCGTAGGCCAATTTCCCTTCGTTGACAAGTATTGCGAAGAGCACTGCTGTCATTGATTTTGTCGTCGATCCGATATGGAATCGGCTGTTCTCGCGGGCGGCTTGTTCTTCCCCATAGACGATATTGCCGACAGTCGCCTTTGCAATAATGTCTTTGCCATGCACGAGCGCTGCGGACATAGCGGGCTGATTATGCTGTTCAATCATTTCGGTCAGCAACTCCGCAAGGGCTTCATCATTCTGTATCACGGGATTCCATTTCTTCTCAACACAAACGATTCCGAGAGACAATTGAATGATGATAAGCGCGGCTAGCAGAAACATTCCTCTTCTGCTCATTCCGGCAAGCAAATTGTTATTCATTTTGAATCTCCTTTATTCGTATGCATCAGCACAAGCTTTCCGACTCGAGTTAAATATATTATAAATAATTTAAAATTAATAATTTATCCTTAAAACGATTCCAAGAAGTAATTCGTTGCTATATTGAAAATATATGTAAAAATGAGAGAAAGAAGAATTGTCAGCGCCAACAAACCCTATGACCTGATCGTGCTCCCTGACCAGGATCACCATCCGACAGGGAAAAGCATAACCTACTATCTGGAAGCCTACCGGCGGTACTTCCAGGAACACCTGAAACCTGATAGCTAATACGATTTCCTGTTGACTATTTGGATTGACAGGGGAAATTCTCAACCACTTGCAAAAGGAATTTTATCTGTTTGGGGGGAATATCGGGGCGGAAATTTTTGACTGACTTGAGCAGGAGATCCAGGGTGAGATCGTGCGAGTAATCGATGAAGGAGTCGGTGACATCCCCGGAAAGATCGTTATGCACTTCAAGCATTTTTACTGGTGTACGACAGTCGAAATCAAGCTTTTTGAAGTCTATCCAGCGGATATTTTGATTGTCATAGCTCCGGTAGTAAATCTTAAAATTATTGGTATCGAACACGATGCTCCAGCGGGTTGCCGCGAGATTATTGGGATTGCGTACGTCCAGCAATATATTGAACGCATAATCTATGGCCTGTTTATCGTCTTTCGCTTCATAGGATGTCAATTTGTCGGCAACTCTGGCAATCCGGTTTATCGAGTCGTAGGGATGCGTTGGGGACGGTGCTTTTCGCTCCCAATGGTCGGCGCAAGTTGTATAGAGCTTATTAGCCAATGCATTCACCGGTAGATTCTCTCCGGTGTGACAGACCATTTTTCCATCGAGAAATTCAATGGCGGCACAGTTTCCTTCTCTATCGCATACTAGGTAGTGGTCAATCGTCTCAAAGATCCTTACCAATTTGTCATTTTTGATGACTTCATCAACAGTTCCGCAGTTATCTAAGAGATACTGCATCCACATTGGAGAAATAAGCGGGGGGCGTTCATCGGGTGCCGGGTTTCTGGTTTCCCTAAGCATCATAGTACTCATGACAAGACCCGCCTCATTCATCCCTGCCCAGGCGAGCTGGTATCCGACATTGGAAAAAGTCACGCTTCCGTATTTTGATATCCATTTGGCTGTTTTTCCGCTGGTGCCAGGCTCAAACCCGGTTTTTTGGACATTCCTTTTGTTGACATAGATCATCCCAGGCGCAAAACTGTTGTCATAGTTGGTTCCAAAAATAAGATAGCCCTTGTGTTTGAGGGCAAAAGATGTGCAGTCGAAAGTGAAGTTGGGAATCAATACAAAGATTAAACTTAAAAAAACTGATATTTGTGTCGTTTTTTTCATTGCCATTCGCGCCTTCTTCCACTCATCTCTGTCTTCGTCTGTTCGAACGAAAGAGGTTTGACTTAGATCCAAATCCTTCATCCTTTTCCTAGCCTCCGCTCACAGACATCCCGCAATGAACTTATCACACTCAAATCGGCCAGGTCAATGTGGGATCAGCAAGGGTAGAAGGGATTGAGAAAAAAGAATAAGGCAACCTTTTGTACGGAATTTCCGTATAAATAATCAGAGAGATTAAGATGAAAGACCTAACATTATATGAATCCATTATCCTGATGGCCATATTGAGGCTCAAGGATAATGCATACGGCGTGACAATAAGGGAAAAAATAGAGCGTATTGCACAAAGGTCTATCTCCTATGGGACACTGTATAGCTACCTTGATCAGATCCACAGAAAAGGTTATGTCAGCAAATCTGTCGGGAGGCCTTCGCCTGAAAGAGGAGGAAGGCGGAAAATATTTTACAAGATTACCCCGGATGGCGCGAAGGCCTTAAAGGCAGCCCATAAACTTCAGAAAACCATCTGGGCGGAGATGCCCGAGTGAACTAAACAATGGGCGTAAGTGCATGAAACAAAAGCTTCTCAGACCTCCAAAATTCGCTACAGGGATTCTTCCGTGGGGAAACGTTTTGCCATTCAGAAGAGGGAGGGCACGATTGTCGGACTCGTAAAGGATGCGCATTTCCGTTCCTTTCACCATGAGATCGAACCCCGTGTCTTCTTTATCGCCAATATGGCCCTCGCCAGTGATGCCGGGCTTGTGTTGATCAAGATCCTCGGGGGCAAAACTGAAGAGGCGTTATCGCATATGCGGCATGTATGGGAAGGCATCAACTCTATCTCGCCGTTCGAGTATCATTTTCTGGACCAGGCATATGATCGTCTTTACCGATCGGAAAAAAGAGTGGGAACAGTGTTCAATTGTTTTACGGCACTGGCAATTTTCATTTCGTGTCTGGGATTGTTCGGGCTGGCTTCATTCATGGCCGAACAGAGAACAAAAGAGATCGGCATCCGCAAAGTCCTGGGCGCTTCCGCTTCGAAGATCACAGTGATTTTAGCCAAGGAATTTATCAAATGGGTTTTGATCGCGAATATCATCGCCTTGCCCATCGCCTACTT
>Ga0180437_10004122_pt1 | contig 20960 bp, 16 predicted proteins | sample SS_ome_4_FD_132410 | JGI IMG/M metagenome (GOLD analysis project Ga0180437, IMG submission 132410) | Hypersaline lake sediment archaeal communities from the Salton Sea, California, USA - SS_3_D_1 metaG | ecosystem: Environmental > Aquatic > Non-marine Saline and Alkaline > Hypersaline >... | reverse complement strand
TGTTGCGCCGGGCTGTCTCCGAGACGAAACCGTTGTCAAAGGTGAAAGCCAGCACTTTCAGGCCGAATTGTTCTTTCAGGAGGGCCAGGGTGTAGGTGCTGTCCTTGCCCCCGCTCCAGCTCATTAAACAATCGTAGCCATCATCTCTGCGACACTCCGCCACGATCCGCTCGAATTTGGCCCGTAGCCTCTCTTTTTGCTTCTCAAGCTGGTCCCGTCGTTTCTGGTAACTGAGGCAGCGGTTGCACACGCCTTCTTCATTGAATTGGATCCCCGGAAAGGTCTCCGGTAGAATACATTGAGTACACCGTTTCATGAACTGATGTCCTTTCCCCCGCAGCGCTTCACATCCCCCATAGCTACCGCTGGCAGGGGGGCGAAATCCTCGACGAACAAGCGGTGAACCAGTTGGGTGGACAGCACCCCGGCCAGAGCCATGTTGTCCCGCTCGCTCAACCCCATCCCCCGCCGGCACTTGTTCACCAGCCGGGAGACAGCGTCGGCGTCAAAGTAGCCGCTGGCGGCAATCGCCTCTGGTGAGAGCAATTCTTCTACGTAATCCAGGTCCGGGTCATTGGTCATTGGATGTTGGGCATTTATTGGAGAGGGGAAAAAGCTCCTCTGGATGGGGGCCCGGTAGGGCTGCTTGGGACGGAGGCAGACCTCGGCCGGCAGAAGGCCCTTCATGCTCCGCTTGAGGATGTGTTTCTCGTCCAGGCCCCGCAGCTTGAAGTGCGGTGGGATGTGGTTGCAGAACTCTACCACCCGATGGTCCAGGAAGGGGAACCGCCCCTCCACCGAGTGAGCCATCAGCATCCGGTCCCCTTGAGACGACAGCAGATATTCCGACATGAATACGGTGATTTCAATGTACTGGGCCTGGGAAAGGGGGGACCAGCGCTGGAAAGCGCCGTTTAACTCCTGTCTCAATGCGCTCACAGGATCGTGCCCGGCCACGGCGGCCTGCATCTCGCCGGAGAACAGTCTCTTGAGCGCCGCCGTGTTGCGCCAGCGCACGGTGTGAGAATAGGCGGGATCCTCCACGTCGGTCAGTCCTGCCTTGAAGAAAGCCTCCAGGTACGTTCCGCCCCGCTCCGAAAGTTGAGGGACGTAGGGGTACAACTTTCGCAGCAGAAGGGGCCGGATCCGAGAATCGGGCTGCCTGGCCCAAAAACGGCGCACCTGAGCTTCCTTGAAGATGTTGTAGCCAGCCAGGAACTCGTCTGCCCCTTCTCCGGTCAGGACGACCTTGAAGCCGTTCTCGTGTACCAACCGGGACAGCAGATACATAGGGGCTGGTGAGGTACGCAGGATGGGCATCTCGGCGTGCCAGATGACCCGAGGGAAGACCCGCCCGATGTCGGCGTGGGTACATTCTACCCGGCTGTGATCTGTCCCCAGGAAGGCCGCCATGGTCTCTTGGTATCCCCGTTCGTCAAAGTCAGGGTCAGAGAAAGCGATGGAAAAGGTGCGCAAATAGTTAGAGGTGTGGTTCCGTATCAGGGTGGTGATGGTAGAGGAGTCGAGGCCCCCGCTCAGGTAGGCCCCCACCGGCACGTCGGCCCGCAGACGCAGCCGGGTGGCGTCTACCAGCAGTTCCCGCAGCCTTTCCGCGTAATATTCCTCGGATCTCTCCTCGATAGGACCGTTCTCTGGAAAAGTGAGACCCCAGTACCGCTGTACTTTGGCATCGCCACCTTTAGCCACCAGAAAGTGACCGGGGGGTACTTCGAGGATGTCCCGAAAAATGGTACGGGGGGAGACCGTTGTCCAGAAGGTAAAGACCTGATCCAGAGAGAGGGGGTCCATTTCGGCCCTCACCCGTGGATCAACCAGTAGGGCTTTGATTTCTGAGCCAAAGACCAGCGCCCCTTCGGTGACGGTATAAAACAGAGGTCGGATGCCCAGGCGGTCCCGGGCCAGCATCAATTCTCCTGACCGTTTGTCCCAGATGGCGATAGCAAATTGCCCGTTAAGGTGCTTCAAGCAGCCGGGACCGTATTCTTCGTACAGGTGAACGATCACCTCGGTATCGGAGGCCGTGGCAAAGCGGTGGCCTTTGGCCTCCAGGCCCGGACGCAATTCGATATAGTTGAATATTTCACCGTTAAAGACGACCCAGACGGTCTCATCTTCGTTACTGATGGGTTGCTGGCCTCCCCCCAGGTCAATGATGCTCAGCCGGGCGTTGCCCAACCCCACCTGGTTGTCCCGGTATATCCCGAACTGGTCAGGGCCACGGTGGCGGACCATGGCCAGCATCTCCAGAAGGAGGTGCTCATCAATGGGGTGGGTCCTGGTCAAGTTTAGCGTGCCAACTATGCCGCACATCGTCCTTTACCGCAAATCCGTTTTTTTGATCTTGCCCGAGGTGGTCTTGGGCAGTTCTGACCGGAACTCGACGTACTTGGGAACCATGAGATCCTCCAGATGCTGGGTGCAATGCCTCAGGACATCTCGCTCGGTCAGCGTGTTGTCATCCCGTCGGACTATGAAGGCCTTGATAGCCTCGCTCAAGATTTCGTCAGAGACCCCGACCACCGCCGCCTCCACCACTCCGTCGAGGCTGTAAAGCACGTTCTCCACTTCTTTGGGGCTGACTTTCTCGCCCCGGCTCTTGATGATGTCGTCCTTGCGGGCCACAAAATACAGGAATCCCTCTTCGTCCACCTTGAAGAGGTCGCCGGTGTAGAGCACCCGCTCCCCTGGGATGGGACCGGGGCGATAGCGCTGGACCGTCTCTTCTGGCTTCTCCCAATAGCCGCGCATGACGTGGGAGCCGCGTACCACCAGTTCGCCGACGACCCCAGGGCCAACGCGGTTGCCGTCCTCGTCCACGATCCAGACCTCGGTATTGGGGATGGCTATGCCCACTGAGCCTGGTCGCCGATACAGCTCCTCGGGCGGCAGATAAGAGACGCGCTTACACTCCGTCAAGCCGTACATGGAATACAGGGTTGCCCAGGGGAACTTGAGGCGGAGTTGCAAGATGTGGCTGGGAGGCAGGGCTGCAGCCGTGTTAGTGATGTAGCGTAGGTTGGACAGGTCATACTTGCTCAGGTCCATTTGTAACAGTATGGCAAAGATGGTGGGCACTCCCGGAAAGCCGGTGACCTGCTCCTTTTCCATCAGCTTTAGCACAGCCGCCGGGTAGGCGAAGGACTTTTCCAGAACCAGCGTGCCCCCGAACTTGAAGGTCATCAGCAGTTGATACAGGCCGTAATCAAAGGACAGAGGCAGGACGTTGATGACAATATCCTCAGGGACGTTCTCCAGATATTGGATGATAGAGGAAGCAGCGGCCACCACGTTGTAGTGAGCAGACATGACCCCCTTGGGTTCCCCGGTGGTGCCCGACGTGTAGATCAGGCAAGCCAGGTCAACGTCAATGCAGTTCTGGGGGGGTAATTGGTCGGGGTAGGTCTGTTGTAGGGCCTCGAAGGCTAGGAACTCGTTCAGAAAACGAGATTCTTTCCTTCGGCTGTCCCTTCGGCTCCGCTCAGGGCAGGGCTCAGGACAGGCTCTGCTTCGCTCCTCAGAATGACGCATACGATCTTCCATGGCCTTGCCGGCTTCCTGTCCGCAAAGGACCACCGACTTTAGCGATGGCACCCGGTCTTGTAGCTCCTCCAGCATTCTCAACCTGCGGGCCTGGGTTATCAAACCAGTGGCCTGGCAGTCGTTCAGGATGTATACCAGCTTGTCCAGCTTGGTGGTGTGGTTGATGACCGAGAAGACAGCCCCTGCTTTGAGAACAGCGAAAATGGCCACCACTGCTTCCACCGAGTTGGGCAGGTAGATCGCCACCCGATCGCCGCGTTGCACCCCTTGGTCCAGCAGAGCCTGAGCCAACCGATTGGCCTGGGCGTCTACCTCTTGGTAGGTCAAGCGCCGTCCCTGAAAGATCAACGCTACCTTATCTGGTGTCCGGGCGGCGCTGTCTTGTAGAAAGTCCTGAACTAGCATAGCAGATACCCCTTATCTACGCTGCCGTGTACTAACTGGACAGCTTGCGTCGGACGTAGGCAGCCAGTTGGGATACAGAATCAAAGTTCTGGGGCACAATCTCTTCATCCTGGACGGTGATGCCGAAAGTCTCTTCCGCGAACATCACTAATTCCAGGACACCAGTAGAGTCCACAACCCCCTCTTCTAGAAACGAAGCCTCGTCATCCAATTCGAACCCGTTGTCGCTGAACAAAAAGTTCGTAGCCAGATACTGGCGGATCTGAGGCTCAATGGGCATCTCTACTGCGTTGGAGATTTGAGATTTGAGATTTGAGGCTTGAGACATATATCTTCCCCCCTTTATCCCGGATGCTAAAGTTAGTATACAGTTCATAGGTTAGATTTCGGTAATCAAATGGTTAGAAGTTGGTTAGAAAGCTGCGGGGGATGGACACCATCTCGGAATTTCCCTTTTTCTAACCAATCTCTAACCGGATTCTAACCCTTCCGTGCTAATATGAGAAAGATCAAATGGAGTAGTGTATGTCCCAGAACCTCGATTCTTTTGACATTGCCATTATCGGTGGTGGATTGGCTGGCCTGTCGGCTGCTGTAGCTATTGGCGCTGACAGCGATGCTCGGGTGGTACTGATTGACAAAGATGTTGGTTACAATAATCCTACCCCTCTTACCTTTGGAGACGTCGTCCAAAGGTTTGGTCTGGAAGACAGCGTCTTGAATCGCTACCAGGGTTTCTCCTTGCACAGTTCGCTGGGCAGTCAATCCTTTCACTATTACAGTGACTTTCCACTGGTCAGCTTGGATTATCGTTGGGCTTGCTACATCTTGTTAACTCGTGCCCAGCAATCTTGGGGGGTTACCTGGCATAGAGGCTATGCCACCGGTCTGGCAAAGGACCGCGAGGAATGGATCATCAGTTTGAACGGCAGTCGGCAAATACGCGCTTGGTTGCTTATTGACGCCTCAGGAAGAGCCCGCTTTGCAGCGCACTGCCTGCATCTGGCACGCCCTCGGATGTACAACCATTGCTATGGACAGCTCTTCACAGGATGTCAGGTCACAAACCATGGGCTCGCAGAAGACGTCTGCCTGTTCCTGGGAGGCAGTGAGCGGTTTGGTAATGGTAGGGGGTGGTGCTATCCCCTGGGAGCTGGTCGTGTCAGCTTTGGCTTTGCCTCGGTCACTGATTCACCTCGGTATCCACTCAAACTGGTGCGCGAAAGGTATCAACGTGCCCTGAAAGAGTTTCTTCCTTATGCCGACCTTCTGGCGCGAGGAAAACCTGGCCTTGTAGAGCGTGGTTCTATCCCTGTTGGCCCTGTGCGTCGCTTCGTATACGATGGCCTGATGCTGGTCGGCGACGCAGCAGGGCAGGCCACCCCCTGGGCATGTATGGGGGTCGAGCCGGCTCTGGTCAATGGGCAAATCTGCGGGCGTGTGGCTGCCCAGGCTTTCAAACAGGGTGATTTCCGGGCCGGAGTGCTTCGAGAATACGAGGCCATCTGGGACCAGGCCAACCGGCGGTCATACCGCCAGGGGACCATATTGGCCCCCCTTCAGTGGGCCCAGAGCGAGGAGGTCTGGGACAAGATCGCCGCCAGCCATAGCCGTTTCACCTCCCAGGAGACGCTGGCATACCTGCGTTACAATGAACCCATACACAGCCTCCCTGCCTTGGGGTGGCGTATCATTCACGACCGACTGGGACAGATCCGACGAAGGATCCGAGATTGGATTTGGCAGGGGCGCAGAGGCGTGGCGGGGGAAACGATGGCCAGGTTAGGTATGAGATAGTTGATCAACCAGATTGCCCAAGGACGGAGAAAATTGATCCAAGAGAAGGCGATGAGAATCCTATACATTACACCCTACGTGCCCTCCCTTATCCGGGTGAGACCATACAATCTGATAAGATCTCTGGCTCAGCGTGGACACCAGATTACCCTGGTCAGTGTATCCAGTTCAACCCAAGAGGAGAAGGACGCTGACCGCCTTACAGAATGGTGCCAGCATGTGGAGATCATACCCGTATCCCGGACGAGGTCCCTTTGGAACTGTGTGAAGGCTCTACCCCAACCGGGGCTTCCCCTGCAGGCTGTCTATAGTTTCTCCCCACGGATGCAACAGTGCATCCAGGCCTTGCTGCAAAAGGAGCCCTTCGATTTGGTGCACGTGGAGCACTTGCGTGCTGTTAATCACGGACTATGGACTTGCTTTGAAGGGCCTGTGATTTGGGATTCCGTAGATTGCATTTCCCTTCTCTTTGAGCGCACGCTGGCACAAAACCCCACCTTGGGAGCACGCTTCAAAGCCTGGCTGGATCTGGAACGCACTCGCCGCTATGAAAAGTGGTTGGTGAGCCAGTTCGACCGGGTGCTGGTTACCAGCGAGGAGGATGCGCAGGCAATGCGGGAGATGGTAGCAGGCAGTTGTTATCAGCCAGCGGCCCTCAGCGTTTTACCCAACGGTGTCAATCTGGACTATTTCCAGCCACAGGCCACACCTCGCGCCCCCGCCACTTTGGTCTACCTGGGGCGCATGAGATATCATGCCAACGTGGCTGCTGTCCTGTATCTGGTTAACGACATCATGCCCCATATCTGGGCCCATCGCCCTGATGTGAATTTGCTCATTGTCGGTAGCGATCCGCCTGGGAGAATCCAGCGTTTGGCGGCAAACCATCAGTCAACGGCTATCAACGTGACCGGCACTGTTCCTGATGTTCGCCCCTACCTGGCTCAGGCTACAGTGATGGTGGCTCCTATCCGTTATGGGGCTGGTACGTCTTTCAAGGTTTTAGAAGCCATGGCGATGGACACGCCTGTGGTAGCAACCCCGCAAGCAGTGCGGGGCCTTCAAGTGGGTCCAGGAGAGAACGTGTTAGTGGCCGAGGATGCGGAAACATTTGCTGCCTGTGTCCTGCGTTTGCTCCAGGATGAGAACCTGCGGCAAGAGTTGGCCAGGAATGGTCGCCAGTATGTGGAGCGATTCCACAATTGGGATAAAATCGCAGCTTCTTTGGAGAATGTATACCTGGAAGTGGTCGAGCAGTGGAACAACTCATGTTGATTGAGCGGGTGTATACCCACGAGCAGGGCCAGGAGAAGAAAACCGCTGCCTTGGCCGATGATTTTCTTACCAAGTTCTAACGCTTTTTTTCCCTGGCTCTAACCTTTGCTTGTTATAATAGGGGTGATCGTGTTGGTCACCTCTTTTTTGTAAACATCTGGACGAACAATAGTGGTGAATGACAGAAACTGTATGGAAAAAAGACGCAACTGGCGAACTATTACCCACAATCTAGACAACATCTATGCGGAGGTAATGAACGAATGGCGGAGTTGACCTTAGGAAGAAAGCTTAAAACAGTTTCTATAGGGGGTGTTGTACCGAAGACAAAGGCCCGTGGGCTGGCCATCGGCCTGGAGCAAGTTGTCTTGGCCTTGCCTGTTCTCGATGCTCTTTTCATCAGTGCCAGCTTTTTCTCGGCCTATCACCTGCGTTTCAAGAGCATGCCCTACTACGCACCCTTCTCGTCCCAATTCTATTGGACCTTGCTGCCCTTGCTTGTGCCCACCTGGCTTCTGATCTTTGCCGCTTACGGTCTCTATAACCCGCGCAAGCTGTTTGGCGGAACCCTGGAGTATGCCCGCGTCTTAAATGCCTGCGCCGTTGGCGTCATGGCCTTGATCGTCCTGAGCTTTATGTACCGTGGGGCAGAACAGCCCATCTCTCGTGGCTGGCTCCTGATTTGTTTCAGCCTGTCGGTACTCACCATTATCTCCTATCGTCTCGCTCTCCGGCGACTGGTCTATCGTCTGCGCCAGCGCGGCCTCTTCCTCAAACGCAGCCTGATCGTTGGCGCCAATCAGGAGGGGCAGGCCATGGCCGAGCAGTTCCGCTCTGTTCCCACCGCTGGTGTGCACGTCGTGGGTTTTGTTGACGACACCCTCACCCGGGGCGCTGTGGTAAATGGCCTGCCGGTCTTGGGCAATAGCAAGTTGCTGAAAACTCTGGTGGAAGAGTTGGGGATAGACGAACTGATCCTCGCCCCCACTTCTCTATCGCGGAAGGCCCTTCTAGACATATACCGTACTTTTAACAGCAATGGTAGCAGTGTAGAGATAAGACTCTCCCCCGGCCTTTTTGAAATCCTGACCACTGGTGCTACCATTCAGGAGGTAGGTTCCGTGCCTCTGGTCAGCCTCAACAGGCTGCGCATCACAGGCATAGACGCCTTTCTGAAAAGCGCTCTCGACTACGTTGCGGCTGCTGTTGGCCTGGTCCTTTTGCTGCCCTTCCTGCTTCTGATCGGTCTGCTGGTCAAATTGGATTCACCGGGGCCGGCCCTGCACAAGCGACGGGTTTTAGGTGCGGGAGGCCAGACCTTCGAGGCTTTCAAGTTTAGAACCATGAGAGTAGATGCCGATGAGTATTTGAAGCAGCAGCCAGAATTGGCTGAAGAACTGGAGCGCAACGGTAAATTGAAAGATGATCCCCGTGTTACCCGTCTGGGCAAATTCCTGCGCAAGAGCAGCGTTGACGAACTGCCTCAACTCATCAACGTCCTGAAGGGACAGATGAGCCTGGTCGGACCGCGCATGATCGCCCCACCGGAATGGGCCAAGTTCGGCAGGTGGAAACACAATTTGCTTACCGTGAAACCAGGGGTTACCGGCCTGTGGCAGGTCAGTGGGAGAAGTGAGCTGTCCTACGAGGATCGGGTCAGGTTAGATATGCATTACATCCGCAACTATACCGTTTGGCTGGATATGCGCGTCCTGTTTAACACTTTTGGTGCTGTACTGCGTGGAAGCGGAGCTTACTAATTTCACTAATCTCTCTTTGGCCCCCCATCCCCTCTTCCCTCTGCCTCCTGCTCCCCCTCTCCCATCCCGAGTTTGCCGAAGGATTGGGAGAGGGGGCAGGGGGCGAGGGTTTTGCCTCTTGTCTTCCTCCAGGGCCCGGACCCGCTTTCTCTGCTCCAACTCTTTTGACTTTTCGCTCTATTGAGCTTAAAATATGGGGTGTCCAAGATTGGATTTCTGCATTGCTATGCCCTAGCTCTTACCTGGAGTTTCTATTAAGGATTATTACATGGTGCCCATGAAGCATTTATCTATGGAGATTGGATCATCCATTATATCTTCTGTTCCCAGAAGGTTCTGGGTGGCTGCCTGGATTCTGGGGGTCGTGGCCATCATTGGGCTGGGTTGTTCACCCTTCGGGCCGCCAGCACCTGCACCCCATACCTTGTCGGTTATCCCATCGCCGACCTCTACTTCCACCCCAACGCCTGAGCCCACCTCCCTCCCAATAGCGACACCTGTCGCCACGGCGATGGCTGTCAGCCTGGTCCAAGCCCCCCCCTCGCCGGTGGTCCCTACCGGAGGCATTGTCTACGCTGTCACTCCTAACGTGAACCGGGTTGGCTGGGTGAGAAGTGACGAGGACGGAAATCACTTTGGCGATTCCTATATCCACGTCGGCTTCCTGGGTGATAACGTCTATCACGGGGCCGTACAGTTCGACATCTCTTTCATCCCGCCGGGCTCTTCAATTCATTACGCCGCTCTGGAATTGGTTGGCCTGAGTGGAGAGACCCTGGGTTCTGGCGGATCCTGGCATGTCGGGCTGCTTGAGGCAGGCATAGACGCCGATTGGTCATTTCATGGCTACAGGGCCATACACGAGGCCCCTGTGGCTCAGACTTTGTCTCCCACCCTCGGCATTTCGGACCTGGCTGAGGACCAATTGAACGTTTTCGTCTTTAACGCTGGCCAGCGGGCTGTTCTGGAAAGCCGGTTGGAAGGGGGACTTGTTTCCTTTCGCCTGGATGGGCCCTCATCAGGGGCTGACAATCTTTTCACCTGGGATACCGGCTACGGCCTTGGGAGTCTGGGGAAAGCACCCATCCTCAGGCTGGCTGTCACCTCCCCCTTGCTTACCCCGACCAGCCCGGCAGGCACGGGGATTGCTGCCAGGGTGCCGGAGACGCCTACCCCTACGTTTGTCATTGTGACCAGCACGCCTACCCCCGAGACGATTTTCACTGCGGCAGCCATGGCCGTTACTGCTGCCTACCAGGCGACCGTGGTAGGTACCCCGACAGGCACTCCTTCAAACTGGGTCACTCCCATTGTGGTGACGAGCACACCTGCTCCAGAGAACGAGGCCACGGCTGCTTACATGGCTGCTTGGTCAACAGTGGTAGCCGTCACCACGGGAACGGCCACCCCCACACCGCGCCATGTATGGACAGCGACGCCCACAGCCACTCCCACCGATACCCCCGTATACATCCCTCTGGAAGAGATAACGCCGACACCGGCCCCTCCGACTCCGACCTTCACACCGATGGCCCTCCCTGCTGTTCTAGAGGGGAAAATCGCTTTCCTGACCGACAGGGATGGGGATACGGCTGTCTATATCATGAACCCAGATGGCAGTGGGTTGGCCAGACTGACCCATCGCTGGGCTTACGATGTGGCGAACATTCAGGACACCGTCTCTCCTGATGGGCAAAACCGGGTCTTGGTGCAAGACATCCAGGGTGTCCCCCAGTTGATCATGCAGCCCCTCTACGATGGCTATTCGGAGCGTATCACTTATAGTGCCTTTGCCTGCTACCACCCCAGTTGGTCACCAGATGGAGAATACATTGCCTTTGTCTCCCAAAGCGGTGGTCATTGGGATGTGGTAGACCCAAGGGACGAGGCTGTCCGTGATCTCCGTTATATGAACGATACCATTAACGACGACATCTACCTCAAGCCCATCCATGGCGTCGGATTCCAACGGCTCACTGATAACCACTGGGAATTTGACAAGCACCCCTCCTGGTCCCCCGACGGCACGCAGATTGTGTTCTGGTCCAATCGTGAGACGGGACATGCTCAAATCTGGGTGATGAACGCCGACGGAAGCGATCCTCGCAACTTGAGCAACGATCCATACAACAATTGGGACCCCGTCTGGATCAAACGATCTGAGTTGTTGAAGGCTCTCCCCTGAAATATTGCTTTGGCATTTTCGCCCCTGGCGATGTTGTCCCCGTTCTGATGTGTGAAGTGATTCAGTGCAGGGTTTGAATTGGGTCATCCGGACCGCATCTCCTGGCAAGAAGGAGACCGGCAGTGATTGAGTCCTACGAATTCGGGCGTATTGTTATCAAGGGCAAAAGATATGCCACGGATGTGATCATTTACCCCGACCATGTGGAGGACAACTGGTGGCGAGAAGAGGCCCATTCCTTGAACCCTGTTGACTTGTGGGGGATTGTCCAGGTCAGGCCCGAGGTTTTGGTGGTCGGTACAGGCCGTTCTGGTTTGATGCGAGTCTTGCCCGAAACTGAAAAGTACCTGCGCGAGCACGGCATCCGGCTCATCGCCGAGCGCACAACTGAGGCCGTCCGTATTTACAACCAGCTCTGCCAGTCAACCAAAGTGGTGGCTGCTTTACATCTTACGTGTTAGATATTTGATAATCTACATGCAACCTTCATGCTTTATTTAGAGGATTTATGGTATAATAGGGGAGGTTAGACACCGAGGAGGGGCGCGCCTCGAATTTTTATCCTACTATCAAAGTAGCCGCTGTGATGGACACGGCGGCTACACCTTTTCGGACTACAATGATCAAGCAAATCGTCAAGTTTTTCTGGCAACTGTGGGGCAACAGCCAATTGATGTGTTGCCCTGAGACTTATCTCTGTGACTTTCCTGAAAGTTGCGGTGACTGTCCGTGGTCCAGAATCTGCGGAGCATTCCCAAGAAACGCATAAGTCACACCTTGTAAGCAACGGGTAGCTTGTCGCCCGAAGGCATCCCCTACATATTGGTTTCAACACTTATGTAGGGATGTGTTAGCTTTGGGACATGGCTCTCGGTGGGCAGGGGTTACTTTTGTCATAGGGCCTGAAAGCTAGAGAGACAACCGAAACTTTAGAAGGCTTCGCTTGCCAGATTGTAACTTGTCTAGTACAATAGGGGCCGTAGATGAAGCGGCCTCTTTTGTTTGCCGCCACCTGTACCGCCACAGTGGTAGTAGATGATGTCTTGCTGGAGGGGTGTCCCTGATGGGGGAGATTGTTTCCCTGGAAGAGGCCCTGACCGTCCGGGGCAAGCTGCAAGCCGAGGGCAACACCATTGTTTTTACCAATGGCCATTTCGACCTGTTGCACGTGGGCCACGTAGACTATTTGCAGAGAGCCAGGGGATTGGGCGATGTGCTGATCGTGGGGCTGAACAGTGATGCTTCGACGCGGGCCCTCAAAGGAGAAGAGCGGCCCATTGTCCTCCAGGGTGAACGGGCCCGGATGTTGGCAGCCCTGGCCTGCGTGGACTATGTGGTCATTTTTGAGGAAACGACAGCCAACAGCCTGGTGGAAGCCCTGAAGCCGGACATTTACGTCAAGGGTGGAGACTGGGGCAAAGGCCGTACCCCACCCGAGGCGGAAGTCGTGGCCAGCTACGGTGGACAGGTGCGTATCTTGCCTTACCTGCCCGAACGTTCTACGACGGGGCTCATCAAGACCATTGTGGAGCGCTTTGGTTCAGGGAGGATGTAGTATCTTTATGGAGGGACAGACCGTCAGGGCGGGCGAAACAAATAGAGTCGGGCGTAGCATCGCCGGGGCGGCTGGCATCATCGCCCTGGGCAATGTAGCCAGCCGCGTCCTGGGCCTGGTGCGGGTGACGGTTATTGCTGACTTGTTTGGAGCCACAGGGCTGGTCAGCGCCTATCAGATAGCCGCCACCGTGCCCACCATGATTTACGACTTGCTCATCGGGGGTATGCTCAGTTCGGCTCTGGTGCCGGTCTTTAGCGAATACGCCGTCGCCAAGACAAGGGAAGAACTGTGGCGTATTGTCAGCGTGGTGCTCAGCCTGACGGCAGTAGCCCTGGGCCTTTTTGTCGTCATCCTGGAACTGCTGGCTCCTCAGGTGGCCTGGTTGCTGGGCGGCGGCTTTGAGGCTGAGCTGCAGACTGTGGCCACCACCTCGATCCGCATCGTTGTGCCCGCTGTCCTCCTTCTTGGTCTATCAGGTGTTGTCGCAGGATTGCTCTACACCTTGAAGCGTTTCGCCTATCCGGCTTTCGGAGCGGCCGTCTTTAACATGGGTATCATCCTTGGTGCCCTTTTCTTGAGCAGGTCCCTGGGGATTTACAGTCTGGTGGTGGGCACAGTGTTAGGAGCCGGGTTGCAACTGGCCATTCAATTGCCTGGCCTGCGCGGCATGCGTTTCTCTTTCTCCCTTGATCTCTCACATCCCGGCTTGCGTCGCATCGCCTTGCTGTACACGCCCATCGTCCTGGGGCTGGTTATCAGCCAGATCCAGGTGGCTATTGACCGCAACCTGGCCTCCCGCACCGGTGCGCAAAGCATCGCCTGGATGCAAAATGCCACCAATTTGATTCAGTTTCCCCACGGGTTGGTGGCGGTGGCTATCTCTCTGGCCGTGCTGCCCTCCCTCTCGCAATTGAGCGCCACCGCCGACTGGATCGGTTACAGGCGCACCCTGGCTATGGGGCTGCGCATGGTGGTGGTGCTCATCTTCCCGGCCACGGTGGGCCTTTTCATCCTGGCCAAACCGATCATTGCCCTTATCTTTGAGCACGGCGCTTTCACTGCTTACGACACAGCCTGGACTTCTTTGGCCCTGCGCTGTTATCTGCTGGGGCTCGTCTTTGCCGCTGTGGATTGGCCCCTCAACTATGCCTTCTACGCCCGTCAGGACACCCTGACGCCAGCCTCGGTCGGCGTCCTGAGTGTCTTTGTCTATCTGATGGTGGCTCTGCCTTTGATGAGACCTCTGGGCATGATCGGCCTGGTGCTGGCTGATTCGGCCAAGCACACTGCCCACGCTCTGACCATGTTGGTTTTGCTTCACCGGCGGGTGGGCAGTTTTCGAGGTCAGGGGGTGGGAGCCACTACCTTCAGAGCGGTTCTGGCTTCAGCCGCCATGGGGGCCTTGACTTACTGGGCTATGACCTGGTTGCAAGGAGCGGTGGATATGGGCAGATTATGGGGTGAGTTGGCCGTCGTTGGCGGAGCAGGTCTGACAGGACTGATCGTCTATGGGATGCTGGTCACGCTGATGGGTGTGGAGGAGGTAAAATTGATCTGGGAGATGGTCAGAACGCGGCTTCTGGGTAGCTTGACGAAGGGCGCAGGGTAGAGTATAATGTTATGGAAAGCTTCATTATTATGATTTGTGTAGCGTTCGATCTCGACAATCGTGTGAATGAGAGAACCGATGCCTGACAGACGGTGCGTTGACGATCTGACAATCGAAGAACTGGAGCAGGTCCTGTTGATCAAACGACGGGAGGCCCGCCAGCGACGCCTGCGCCGCTATGCAGATCTCGGCTGGCTGTCCGAAGAGGCTCCCATCCTCTCCGAAGAGTCCGAGGGGCAGGAGGCGAGGGAAGACCTCGTTCATCCTCGGTCGTCGTCTCCTGCTCAACGACCGTCGCGGGCAGAGAGCGAAGCAGCCCGGTTCCGTTCTATCTCGATGGCTCCCCTCGGTGATCAGCCCGAGAAATCGGGAAGGGCAGTCCCTCCTGAACAAAGGCGGAAACGTTGGAGTTTAGCCAGGTTGCGCGATAGCGTGTTGCTGGTCCTGGAGGTCGCTGCGCTGATAGGGTTGGTGGCCGTCCTCGTGGGTTCCTTGGCCAATTTACGTTTCCTCAATGAAGAAGTGGCCCAGGCCAGGGAAGGCGGACCGCCTCCGACGCCCACGCCGCTGATTCAGACCAATGTCTTGCCAGGGAGCAGTTCTCCCCCCAGCCAGGTTTCCAACATCCCGGCTCCCTATCGTGACCTGGTGCAACCTCTGGCTCCTGTCCCTATACCCACCCCGGGCCCGCAAGCGGCTACACGGATTGTCATTCCGGCTATTGACGTGGACGTGCCTGTGGTGGAAGGGGACGACTGGGAGCAGTTGAAGAAGGGTGTGGGACACCACATCAACTCGGCCAACCCAGGCGAGAGGGGAAACTGTGTCCTCTCCGGTCACAATGACGTCTTCGGAGAGGTCTTTAGGCGCTTGGAAGATCTGGAATTAGAGGACGAGGTCATCGTCTATACCGGCGTTCAGCCCTATCGCTATGTGGTCAAGGCCAAGCGCATCGTCGAACCAACTGACGTTAGCGTGATGTACCCCACTACGAAACCGGTCCTGACCCTGATCACTTGTCACCCCTACCTGGTTGATACCCACCGGCTGGTGGTGGTTGCAGAATTGAGTGAATGAGAAAACTTGAGGAGAAAGAATATGGCCAAGAAATCCCGCCGGGCGCGCAAGAAAACACGCGCCACCAGACAGATATCTCCTACCAGGAGAACTCCGCTGGCTCAGCCCTCTCCAGGAGTGGCCAAGGGGCCTCACCGCACTGAGCCAATGACTAAGAAGACCGTAGACTTGGCGACCGAGTACCGCTATGTCTACGCCGACCTGAAACGGATTGCCATTACAGCCACGGCAATGCTGGCTGTGCTGGTTGTCCTGTCTTTCGTGATCAGGTGAACGGTCAATTTCTGCGTAAACGCTATTTTGAACCTGGTGGCCATAAAGACTTGACGGAGGGGCAGGATGATCGTCTATCTCAACGGCCAGTACATCCCTCGCCAGCGAGCCTCTATTGATGTGGACGACCGGGGCTTTCTCTTTGCCGATGGCGTCTATGAAGTGATGCACAGCTACGAGGGCCATCTATTCCAGTTGGACGCGCATCTGCAGCGCATGGAGCGTGGCCTGCGCTCTGTGCATATTGCTATGGACGATGTGCAGGCCATGCGGGAGGTGGCGGAGCAGTTGATCGTGGAAAACGGTTTTGCCAGCGGCGAGGCGACCGTGTACATCCAAATCACGCGCGGCTCGGCACCTCGCATCCACGGCTTTCCGCCGCCCGGCACGCCGCCGACCGTCTACGCAGCAGCCGCGCGATTTACCCCCCAGCGAGATCAGGCAGAAGAGGGGATCGCCGTCATTCTGGCTCCCGATCTGCGCTGGGCGCGTTGTGACATCAAGAGCGTGGCCCTTTTGCCCAACGTTCTGACGCGCCAACGAGCCATTGAGGCCGGAGTGGAGGATGCGGTCTTTGTGCGCGATGGCGCGGCGTTGGAGGGAACGTCCAGCAACTTTTTCGGGGTCTTTGATGGCGAGGTGGTCACAGCGCCCAAGACCAACTATATCCTGCCGGGGATCACGCGCGATGTGGTGATCGGGCTTTGTGCTGACATCGGTGTGCCGGTCCACGAGGTACCAATCTTTGAGCACCAGCTTGGTGAGGCCGAGGAGCTGTTCCTCACCAGCACTCTTGTGGAGATCAGGCCCATCGTCCGGCTGAACGGCCGTCCTGTGGGCACGGGTACTCCTGGTCCTGTGACGCGACGGATCCAGCGAGCCTTCCGTGATCTTGTTTCGGATCTCAGCGGAGGATGAGACCTGGGTTGCTTCGAGGAACATCGAGGTCAGACGCGAATCACCGGGCCGATGTAGGCAAAATGGCTTACATCGGCCTCGCTGCATAATCGGCTGGTTGGCGCTTGCGTCCTAATGGAATCCGGGGTACAATGGGGAAGCCCAAGCTTCTTAAGATCTATCAATAGGAGGAACACAAAAATGAAAAAACGCCAGTTATGGATTGTCGCTACAACGGGTGTTGTTATACTCTTGCTGGCTGGGGTGCTGGTTTTCGCACGGACCGGGTTTGCGCCATCCGCTGCCCAGGCCCAGACGGTTGCCGAGACGACGTCTACTTTGCCTCACACCATCACCGTCGTCGGCGAAGGAACCGTCAAGATCAAGCCTGACATCGCCCAGGCTAACATCGGCGTGGAAGTGATCAAGCCCACGGTGAAAGAGGCTAGCAGTGGGGCGAGGGATGTTATGGAAGCCGTGCTCAAGGCTCTCAAGGGACAGGGCATTGATGAAAAGGATATCCAGACCTCCGGCTTCAATCTCTGGGCCGAGCGCCCCTACGGTCCAGAAGGCCCATCTAGAGATGAGATCCTCTACCACGTGACCAACCAAGTGGTGGTCACCATCCGTGACCTGGACACAGTGGAGACTGTGTTGGGCGCGACTATTGAAGCGGGGGCCAACAGCATCTACGGCGTCACTTTCAGCCTGGCCGATCCCAGCCGGGTGGAATCCGAGGGCAGGAAAAAGGCTGTGGCCGATGCCCAGGCCAAGGCCCAGGAGCTGGCTGCGCTCAATGGCGTCAAGCTAGGCGATGTCGTCAGTGTCAGTGAGGTGGTCGGCGGCCGTGGTGGTTACTACGCTGGCGGTTTCCGAGAAGCCGCCGTACCTGCCGGAATGGGCGGTGGCGGTGGTGGCCCTATTGCTCCCGGCGAGCTGGAATTGACGATGCAATTGGAGATCGTCTATACTATTCAGTGAAGCAAAGTATGATAAGGTGCCTGGCATTCTAAAAAGTGCCGGGCACCTGAAGGGCTGCGAAAAGGCTACTAGCAGATAGGGCAAAAGCTCGGGGAAGGAAGAGTTGTCTTTGCGGAAGAACACGGTATCAACTGACGACAGCTTTAAATTCCTGGGGGCGGGTATGGCCTCCCGCCTCTTTATCCTGTTGGTTCTGGCGATAGCCTTCTCTGGTCTGAGCTACGGCCTTCACACCTGGCTTATCGCCGACCTGCCTTCGCCCCAGGATTTGCAAAGTCGAGCTGCCGTCCCCTCTACCAAAATCTACGACCGCCACGATCGCCTCCTCTATGAGATTGTCGGTTCTCACGCGGGCAAACACACCCCCTTGCCTTTGGATGAGATACCCCTTTATCTGCGCCAGGCCACCATCGCCACCGAGGATGCCAGCTTTTATACCAACCCCGGGGTGGACGCCAGGGCAATCCTGCGGGCGATCATCATCAACCTGCGGGGTGGGGAGGTTCTCTCCGGCGGCAGCACCATCACCCAGCAGTTGGCCCGCAACGTCCTGCTCTCTCCGGAGGAGCGGACCCAGCGCACCCTGACCCGCAAACTGCGCGAGACTATCCTGGCCTGGCGCTTGGCCCGTACCTACAGCAAGGACGAGATCCTGGCTCTTTATCTGAACGAGACCTACTACGGCAATATGGCCTACGGGGTGGAGGCGGCGGCCCAGGCTTACTTTGGCAAGTCGGCGGCCGAGTTGGACTTGGCCGAATGTGCCCTGCTGGCCGGACTCCCCCAGTCGCCAGCTCTCTACAATCCCCTGACGGACCCCGAAGCAGCCAGGGAACGCCAGGCCGTGGTGCTGGACTTGATGGTCAAGCACGACTACATTGACGAAACTCAAGCCCGGTTGGCCAAAGAGGAGCAGTTACACTTTGCCTCGGTGCCCTTCCCCATCCGCGCCCCTCATTTTGTGATGCACGTGCGGCGGCTTTTGGAGGAAGAGTTGGGGCTGGCTACTCTGGAGCGAGGTGGCCTGCGAGTCCACACCACCCTGGACTTGGATATGCAGGACACGGCCCGTTGGATCGTCCGCCGCCGCCTGGCCCAACTCTCAGAGCGGCGGGGAGCGCTCCCCGACCGCAACGTGCGCAATGCGGCCCTGGTGGCCCTGGACCCCTGGACGGGGGAGGTTCTGGCCATGCTGGGCAGCCCCGACTATTTCAACCTGCGCATTGACGGTGCGGTCAACGTCACCCTGGCCACCCGCCAGCCGGGTTCCTCTATCAAGCCCATCACCTATGCGGCCGCTTTCGACCCGAGCCGCGTCGCCCCCTACACGCCAGCTACTATGGTTAACGATGTGCGCACTTTTTTCATCACCAAAGAAAACGATCCCTACATACCAATAAATTACGATCACCTCTACCGTGGCCCGGTCCTCCTGCGCCAGGCTCTGGCTTCGTCGTTCAACCTGGTGGCGGTCAAGGTGCTGGACCACGTGGGGCTGGAGGACATGACGGCTCTGGCCCGCCGCCTGGGGATCACCACTCTGGACGACAGCGAACGTTTTGGGTTGGCCCTCACTTTGGGAGGCGGGGAGGTGCGACTGCTGGAACTGACGGCCGCTTACGCCGCCTTTGCCAACGGCGGGCACAGGGTTGAATCGGTAACCATCCTCCGTGTCGAGGACAGCCAGGGGAACGTCCTCAGGGAGTGGCGACCGGAAACAGGCGAACGGGTGCTGGACGAACGGGTGGCCTATCTCATTACCGACATCCTCTCCGACGACATGGCTCGCATCACTGGTTTCGGCGAGGGGAGTGTGCTCAAACTGTCCCGCCCAGCCGCAGCCAAGACCGGCACCACCACCGACTGGCGCGACAACTGGACCATCGGCTGCACTCCTGATTTGGTGGTGGGCGTCTGGGCCGGCAACGCGGATAACGAGCCCATGCGACGCGTCTCGGGAGTGGCTGGTGCAGCACCTATCTGGCGCGACTTTATGGAAGAGGTGCTCAAGGGCCGCCCTGTGCAAGAGTTCGCCGAGCCGGAGGGTTTGGTCAGGGTGGAGGTATGCGCCCTGTCGGGCAAACTGCCTTCCCCCTACTGTCCCCACCGCAAGACCGAACTCTTTATCGCCGGCACCGAACCCCGTGAGTATTGCACCATGCACCGGCCGGTCCGAATTGACATAACCATGGGGATGCTGGCCACCGAGGACTGCCCTCCCGAGCGGGTAGTGGAGAGGGTCTACACCTTTCTGCCAGCCGAGGCTGCGGAATGGGGCAGAAAGCAGGGAATCCCTCAGCCTCCCACGGTGTACTGCTCGTTGCACGGTAACATGATACAGGAGGCAGGAGGCAGGAGGCAGGATGATCATTCTCCACTCTCTACTCTCCGCTCTCCACTCTCCATCGTGATGACCAGCCCGGACCCCTTTAGCGTCTTCCGCCTCAGCCCGGCCCTGCCACTGAGCCATCAGCGCATCGAGGTGGCGGCGCGCCCTGCAGAGGAGACAGTTATTGCCGAATTGGTTCTCTACGTGGATGGCGAACCCCTGGCCAGATTGGCCACCCCGCCCTATCGCAGTATGTGGCCGCTGACGCCGGGAGTGCACGCTTTTCACGCCGAGGGCTACGACGCCACGGGCAGGCGTTTGACCAGCGAGTCGGTATACGTGACGGTGATGGAGTAGACGCTTTGCTCTTGCGACACTTTCATGTTATACTAGCGAGGGAGATGCTATCCGGTGGCCAAAGTGCTACAAGAGTGGGTCTCTCTGGCACAGGCCCGGGCATGGATTGTTGCTGCTGAGGAGGTTGTCCCTGCCAAATGGCGGTCGGCAATAGTTTGCCGCCATGTCGTTGTAGCCGAAAGCACAATCGCGTGTCAAGAGGAGAAGTCAACATGCCAGAAAATGCTATTCCTGCTATCATCGCGTTAATTGGAGTCTCCTTATCAGTAGTAGCATCAGTTTTCGTATCCATACGGCAATTTCGTATCGAATCTCAGAAGTTACGAAATGAGTATTTGCACCGCTACGCTGAGAAGTTATTTGATAAGCGTCTCACTGTCTACTCGGAGGTATTTGAGCCAGTAGTTTCTTTCATACAAAAGATTAACTTGCGGCAAATAATCTCTCCTGATGAATTAGAAAAACTTTCCAGAGGGTTGACTATCTGGAACGCAAAAAACTCATTCTTTTTGAGCGCACGCTCAGAACAAATAATGCACGCGTTGTATATAGATTTGAGCGCAATGACCGACGTGGAACGGGAAAAACTTGTAAAGAATCACGATTCGCTCCGTGAGTTTAAGAAAAGGCTCTTAGAAATCTATATCGCACTCAAAGGTGACCTGGGCATCTATGCCCTTGTATCTCCATCTGTGATTACCGAGTTCAGAGCCCCCACCTCGATTAAAGAGGTAGCTGAATTATCCGGACTTTCAAAATAGGTACATTGTGAACCCTAGTACAGTCGGGCGTAAGTCCTTCAGCAGTTGCGACCGGTATTTGACAAGAAGGGTGTAGGTAGTGTAACATTCGGCTCGTATCGATCAAACAAGTTGATAAGGAGCCGAACGATGCCC
>Ga0180437_10004121_pt1 | contig 20970 bp, 15 predicted proteins | sample SS_ome_4_FD_132410 | JGI IMG/M metagenome (GOLD analysis project Ga0180437, IMG submission 132410) | Hypersaline lake sediment archaeal communities from the Salton Sea, California, USA - SS_3_D_1 metaG | ecosystem: Environmental > Aquatic > Non-marine Saline and Alkaline > Hypersaline >... | reverse complement strand
GCCAGCGCCAGCAATAGCAAGAGTCCAAAGCAAGCGACACGTAGCAGGTGACAATGGGCGTCAGGAGGGAAGGTCTGTCGGATCATCGTTTTGATAGTTGCCATTTGGTTGCATAATAGATTCAGCGGCGTTTCTGCGCGCTCAGGTACCGAGTGGAATTCAGAATCTAGCGTACCACAGTGACTCACCCCTGTCAAAAATTACCGCACAACCTCGATGTTCATCAGAGGAACCTGGGGCGAGCCGTCGAGCAGCGGCACCTGCGCGCCCGACACAGTGCGCAGGCCGACCACCAGTGTGTAGTTTCCAGGCGGGGTGGCGGGGTTCAGATTGACGTCGAAGTCAGCGCGAACCAACTGACCCGGCTCCCAACGTGTGGGCGGATAGAAGTCAAAGGTGTCGTTGGACCGCTCCAACGAAGCGCCCCACACCTGGCCCAAGTCGTCGATAAGGTGCACAAACGGTGCGTAGTTCTGTAACTGGGGTGCCTCAGTGCTCCAGTACAGGGTCACGTGGGCCCAACCACTGGGCGGATGGAAGAGGTCGTCGCTGGCCGACACATGAGACTGGGGGACGACGTAGCCGACCAGTTTCAATCCTCCCTCAAAGAGAGCGTTTGTTGGTGTGGCCTGGTTGGGTAGATCATCCGAAATGTACCCAGGCGCATAGGCGCGCACGGCGGCCAGCCCTGGCGGGTAGAGTTCGGTTACAGCCGGGTAACGGGCGGCCAGCCAGGCGTTAGCACGGTGTTCGGGATCGGCTAGCTCGGTGTGTGATTCGACAAGCCAGAGGATCTCGTGTTTAGCGCTAATGGTCGTCAGCGGGCTATCCAGGTCAGTGCTCTCGTCCACCGAGCCGAAGACGGCATACGTCTGGCCCGGTCCCCGAAAGTAGTATTGCAGCGGATAGCGTGTCCAGTCGGGATGGATGAGGATGGCATCCTCCGCATGTGCGTGTGCCGCCAGGTAGCCGACTGTTTCGCGCCAGGCCTCTTTGCGGGCGGCTGGGCTCCACTGACCGGGCAGCGGAAGCAGTGTGAAGGCAATAGGTAGCAGGTAGCAGGTAACAGGTAGCAGGTAGTGAGAAATGGGTGGCTGGCGGTCGGTAGAGATGGCCATTATGCGAAGGCGTGTCGCCAGGTTGACCGCGCCAGCAGCGACGGCGATCAGTAGCCACGGAACGATGACGATGAAGTATCGCTCGCCAAAAAAGGCGACCTGGTTGCGAAAGAGTAGCAGGGTGGCGATGGCTGGCGGGGTAAGCAGTAACAGGGCGACGAGGAGACGAGGGCTGGGGGCTGGGGGCTGGGGGCTGGGAGCTGGATGATGTGGTAGAACCAGGCCCAGTGTGGCAAACCCCACCATAACGGCGCTTGTAATAGTTCTCAAGCTCTGTGACAGAGGCGCTTTCCAGACGCTGAACGCGCTCAGCAGCCACCAGGCTCGTGACCAGAAGCCGGTCAATGGGGCTCCGGGGCCGGCTTCTCCACTGACGCGCCAGGTGGCAAGCGCCAGCGGGGCAAAGAGCAATGCCACGCCCAACATAGTCAGGGCAAACGGCAGCCAGGCCCGGCGCGAGTGACGCCAGGTCAGCAGCAGGTATAGAGCGTGGGCGGCCAGCAGGAAGCCGCTATACAGATGGGTGTACAGGCCGGCGGCCGCACACAAGCCATAGGCCAGCCACTGGGCAGGGGCGTAATTGGCTGCGCCCCTGCGCCTCGTTTGAGAGACCGTCAGCGTTATCGCCCGTAGGAAGAACCAGGTGCCCAATGTCCCCAGCAGGGCCGCTTGGGCGTACATACGCGCTTCCTGTGAGTACCAGACCAGGAAAGGATTCAGTGCTGTAAGAGCGGCTGCCAGGAGCCCCACCCGCTGCCCGTATGAACCGCCCAACAGATCGACGCTCAGACGGTAGACGAGTGGAATCAGCAATGTTCCCAGCAGCACCGAAGGTAGACGCACAGCCATTTCGCCGTCACCGGCCAGGACCCGCCAATAGTGCAAGGACAGGTAATAGAGTGGTGGCAGTCGGTCTTCTACCAGATTCATACTTACTTCGAGGATGCGGGGGACAGTGGAGCGGGCCCAGTGCACGCTCATGGCCTCGTCGAACCACAGGCTGTGGTAGGTGAGGTTGTAGAGCCGGACGGCAAAGGCCAGCAATGTGAGCGCCAGGGGCGGCCAGGTGCGACGCAAGCTACTCAAGGTCGTCGGCCTCCACCTCAAATGGAATGACCACCCGGTCGTTCGAGCCATCCTTGAGTGGCAGGCGGGGCATCGCCGGATCGCCGGCATCATACAAACCGACTTCGATCTGGTACTGGCCAGCGGGTAGGTCAGGGGGAAGAGCCAGGGTTACCCGGTCCGGTATGACCTGGCCGGGCCGCCATTCGCGCGTGGGACGCTGTGGCCGGTGGTCGGCGTTGACCAGGGTCTCCCCAGCCGCATCGACCAGGTGCGCGAAGATGGTGTAGTCAGTGTCCGTCTCGGCTAATGCCCGCCAGAAGAGAATGAGTTCCGTCTCTGAAATCTGGCGCATTCCCAGCAATTCGATCCGTCCAGCAAAGTCGGCCTCGGCTGGCTGGATGATGAAGTCATTCAACTTGAAGTGCGCGTCGGGCGGCAGATTGAAATGAAAGAGTTCCATGTGCCAGAACTGGCCGTAATCATCTTGGTCGCCCACGCCCCCCAGGTAAAGCGGCAACACGTCGAAGGGGTCCGTCACCTCGTTTTGCCAGCGGACCAGCCAGGTCCCACTCTTCTCGTGTAGCAGATGGTCCAACTCGTCACCTACTGACAGATCAAGGGCGGCGTTCACATCCAGGATTTCGATGTCTGGCAAACGCTGCCAACCCTCCCAGCCATAATAATAGGCCCAGGCGGGGAACATGTGGCCGGAACTGAGCAATACTGTCTCATCCGGTCCGATTCGTTCGCGGACGATTTGGGCCGTGATGCGGAAGTCGGCCTTGTTGAACTGGTTGGCTGCGTAGGACTGGTACCAGTTTCGCAAAGAGTAGATGGAGGTGGTGACGATGAAGATGAGGGCGGTAATGAAAAAAAAGCATAAAGCGTAAAACGTGATGCGTGATGCGTGATGCGTGATGCGTGATGCGGCTCCTGTGGTCCGCGATGCGCGAGGCACGGCGAGGCACGTGAGGCCACCGGCGATTAGGAGGATGAAGGCTGGCGAGGCGAGCATGGCGTAGCGCGGGTTGAACTTGGGGGTGCGCTGGACCAACAGCAAAACCAGGGTGACAGGAACAAAAAGATACAAGAGCAGGAATACCAGGCTATGTTTATGCAATACGCAGTATGCAGTTCGAGCTTCGTATTGCGTATTGCGTGCTGCGTACTGCGTATTGCGCCAGAGCGTGATTACGCTGATCAGCAGGATGATGCCATAGACGAGCGCCAGCCAGGTGCCAACTCCCTCTGTCACCGTTTCGCCCAGGCTGAAGGCAATGAACAGTTTACGGGCGGTCTCGCCCAGTTTGAGTGCTCCGGGCCAGTAGCTGGTGTCCACGCCGTAGCGGGTCACCAGGAAGGGGAGCCAGGCGAGATAGAGGATAGCGATGGCGATGGTTATGGACAGGGCAGTCGCGCTGTTGGGCTTCAGCGGCCGGTTGGAGCGAAGTTGTCCCCACCACAGGTAGAGGACGTACAGCGCGTGGGCGACCAATAAGAAAAAGGCGAAGTAATGTGTGTAAAGGGTGGCAACTGCGCTTAGAACGTAAGCCCAGGTGTGGAGAGAGCGGAGATTTGGGGAACCGGCCCCCAACCAACGCAGCAGCAGGTAGCCGCTCAGCAGACCCAGGAAGGTCAGCAAAGTGTACATACGCGCTTCTTGCGCGTAATACACGTGCAAAGGCGACAGCGTCAGAATCAGGGCGGCGAGCCAGGCGGCGCTCGGCCACAGCAGCCGCCGGGCGGTAACCCATATCAGCGGGACGGTTAAGGTTCCGAAGAAAACGGAGAGGAAACGCAGCCCGTACTCGCTCGTCCCCACCAGCCGGACCCACGGCCATAGCAGGTAGTAATAAAGTGGGGGCTGGATGTCGTCCGCCGTCCAGGTCGTCAGCGCCGGGAGGGACAAACGGGTCATATACCAGCTCACCCCCTCGTCGTACCACAGGCTCTGGGCTGGCAGCCGGTAGACGCGCAGGGCGAAGGCCAGCACGATCAGCCCCAGCAAGGTCAGGCTGGGCCAGGTCGAACGCCACCCCCAGTTCGTCCTATGGCTATTCATTTGGCTGTGCTCTAAGGGCTGACAGCAGCTTGATGAATTCGGCTGGCTGGCAAATGCGACTGCCTTTGTACACTTCTAGCACCAGCAAGTCTTTGTCTTCGGTCACCAGATATTCGGCCCCAGCTAATTTGGAACAGGCCAGGAATTTGTCGTCTGCGGGATCACGTGATACAGATGGTACGTCTTTGGGTTCGACAGTCTCATCACTACTAGGCAAGTATCGGGGACGGCTCAGCTCGGTCGATGAGTCCATCCGAAACAAGCACATCGAGAAGTCTCTGGAGCAATATCGATTGGGTGATGATTGAGCCGCTAGACTGGGGCACTAAACCCGGCCCTCTAGTCGTCGTTGACCGATACCAGCCGCGCCGCGAGAATCCCCCCCAGCAGCCCAAACAGATGCGCTTCCCAGGACATGCCAACGCGGGTCGGCAGCACCCCCAACAGGATACCGCCATATAGGACGATGGTGACCAGGGCGATGAGGATGGAGCTTATACTACGCTCGTACCAGCTCCGCCCCACCAGGAAGCCGAAGTAGCCGAAGATCAACCCACTGGCCCCCACGTGGTAACCGGACCGGCCAAAGACCCACACACCGACCCCGGTCACCAGGATGATCACGAGAGAGGCTTCCACAAATACGCGGGGGCCGTGCAGGATGACCAGCCCGCCCAGGATGACGAGCGGTACGGTGTTCAGCAGCACGTGGCCGATCCCGTTGTGGAGGAAAGGGGACAGAGCGATTCCTGGCAACCCGGCTACCGTCCGGGGCAGGATGCCCAAGATGTTGAGCCGGTGTCCCAACAGCAGATTAATCAGCTCCACGGCCCAGATGACCAGTATCAATCCCAAGATCAAATAGACGCTGGTCTTTAATTGCCGACCCAGGCCTGGCTCAGTTTCGGGATGTCCCACGCTGATTCCTCTCTTGGTCTGGCGCCCTGTCAAGGCTCGTTTTAGGAGCAGACGGCATACCCCCAATGCTGCGGCATCTGGGGATGCCGGGCCGCCCATGGGCGTGCTCACTCCTCAAATCACGGTTGACAGACCTACTTGTCTTACTGATAATGGTTGATAGGATACGTCAAATTGGGGAGAAAGTCCAGTCGATCACTGTCTGTAATGCCCGTAAGGTTCGCAGATCAAGCTGGTCGTTTGGGCTGACCCCTTCTGGGTGCGAGCTGGGTGATAGTGAACGTAGACCCGACGCACGAAATCGACGTTTTGGTATAGGGTCTGCTCGACCTGGCAGGCGATATCGTCTCCTGCCTCCACGCTCAACGAGCCATCGACGCCGACCGTAACGTTGACTACCAGGTAAGGGCCAAACCGGTGAGCGTGGATCTCGTCGATCTGTTTGACGCCGGAGATTGTGCTCAACAACTCGCCGATCTGCTGCGCCAGGGCCTCACCGGGCACAGTGTCCATCAAGTCCGCAGTTGACTCGCGTAGGATTTCGATGCCGGTGCGTAAAATCACCAGGGCGACCAGCGCCGCGGCCAGTGGATCCACCCACGGGTAGCCCATCAGACCGAGGAAGATACCGATGGCTGCCGCCGTGGCAGAGTATAAGTCATTGCGATGGTCGTAAGCCAGCGCCAGCACAGCCGGGTTCTTGGCCTGTTGGCCGATCCGACGCGTCCAGATAGTCAGCCCCAGTTTTAGCGCAATGGTCAGCAAGGCCGCCCACAAAGCAATCGATGCTGGCCCCTCAAAGTTGGCCTGCCCAGTCAAGAGGTCATAGACAGTGCTGACCGCATTCCAGAAGATGGCGATCGCTGTGGTGATGACGAATGATCCCACGATCAGAGCGGCAATGCTTTCCAGTTGGCGGTGGCCGTAGGGATGCTCGATATCGGCTGGTCTGCGCGCCAATCTCATGAACACACTGACCACAATATAATAGGCCACGTCAGACGTTGAGTTGATGCCGTCCGCAAGCAAGGCTGGACTGTGACCTAGAACGCCAATACCGGTCTTTAGCGCAGCTAGAAAAAGGTTGGCCGCCAGCCCAACGTTGACGGCCTTAGCGCTCTTGCGCTCTCTCTGTATAGGGTTCACCGTATTTGAAGCCTCCTTGGATCGAGTGGCGAGAAAACAAGAAGGTCGCGAGCAAAACCTTGGTGTCTCTCAAACCTCCCCGGCAGATGCCCACTCGATTGAATAATCCTGCACGAAATCAGGCAGTTGGTCAAGTTTCAAAGACTGAAAGCACGCTGCTGAACACGAACGAAAAGGGCAGTGCCTGGGCAAAGCTCTGGCACTACCCTTGTTCTGGCTGCAAAACCTAGTTGGGGCGTTCCTATGCCCTCCGCGCTATGCAGGTCCTCAATCGCGGGCATAACGTGCCACAATGTTCACCAACTGCTCAGCCTCTAGCGGCTTGGTGAAAAATGCATCGGCGCCTGCTTTCTCGGCGATATCGCCAAACTGCGAACCAGTCCCTACCCAGGCCGAGATGGTCACAATCGGCACGTCTCCAACTTCGGCGTCGTCTCGTAAGCGATGGATGACTTCAAGCGCCTGGCGCGATAGATCATGGTCAATGCGTCAAAGGCCAATCTCGTCCGCAACCCAGCCGATTCCCAGTGCCTCCAGCTTCGCGCGTGTGGGATTGCCCGTCTTTGCGTCCCACCCACACATAGCGTAATAAGTGTCAACCGCCTTCTGCCACTCGTCTTGGTCGATCACATAGCCGTCAGATGGGCCTCCCTTCAAGGGGCGCGTGAAGAATTTCTTGGGCAATGTGTCTGCTTCTCGTCCGATGCCCTCGCGCGCGTTGAAGGCCCGCATCATGTTTAATCGGCGTTCGCCGACTTGCATCAACTCGTACAGACTCACGTTCCAGCCGGTCACAGCCTGTGCAGCTTTCACCAACTGGTCAGGCCCGTAGAGTTGCCACGCTGGTCCATAAACGAACTGGCATACATTGATGCTGTCCATGGCGCTGTACATATGCTGGGTGGTCATAGCATAGCGCACTATCTCTTCGTTGAGCGCCAGCTCGGGCTGCGGATCAAAGAGACCTAGCTGGGCCATGCGCTCTGGGTAATCAACGTAACTCGGGTCATGCTCGTGTGACTGGTGATCGGCGCCAAAGGGATTGACGGCATAGATCAAGGCCAGGGAGCGCTTTTTTTGTGGCATGTGCGCTGGCGCTTCCTGGTTTTTGCTGGTGATGAGATATTCCTCAGTGCCCCGTCCGATTTTGGCTGCGGCATGGGCTGAGCCTTCGGCCAGGATGTCGCCGATCCCCTCGCGCTTGGCGATCATCTCCACCATCTTGACCATCGCGTCAGCGTTGCCGTAGCGTAGTTCGATGCCACCTGTATCCTCGACGGTGATGATCTCTTCTTCAAAGCACTCCATAGCCCAGGCGATGGTCGCTCCACACGAGATGGTATCCATGCCGTACTTGTTGCACAGTTCGTTGGCTTTGGAGATGGCGGCCAGATCGCTGATGCCGCAGTAGTTGCCCAGGGTGGAGGACGTCTCGTATTCCGGCCCTCCGTAATGGGGATCCACTCGATATGGTCCATCCGTGATCTCTACCACACGTTTGCAGCGGATGGTACAACTGTAACACGTATCTCGTCCGAAGCGATCTTGCTTGCTCTCGTCAACGCCTTTCAAGATGGTGTCGTACATGGTGGGGCCATCAATCGCCTCCCAGCCATCAAAGACACCGCTGGTGAAGTTGTAGGTGGGCAGCCCCCCCACCTCTTGTTGAGCGCCGGTGGTTTCGGCAGTGCCATATTTGCCTAAACCGGCCACGTCAGAATCAGCGAAATTGGCAGAACCCCAGCGAGCCAGTTCACTGAGAGTTTCTTTGTCAGCAACAGATGGCTTGTTGGTGCCTCGCACGACCACCGCTTTGAGATTCTTGGAGCCCATCACCGCGCCCATGCCGGTGCGCCCGTTGGCCCGGTTACTCATATTGATGAGAGCTGCAAAGCGCACACCCTTTTCGCCAGCCGGACCAACCTGGAGCACCTCGATCTTGTCGTCATCCAATTCTTCTTCAAGAATTGCCTCGACCTCACCGGTGATTCGCCCCCACAAGTGACTGGCGTCGCGCAGTTCGGCTTCACCGTTGTGGATCCAGAGATACACCGGTTTCTCAGATTTACCTTTGACGATAATCGCGTCAAAGCCTGCGAACTTCATCTCGGCCGGGAAAAAGCCGCCGCTTTGTGCATCTCCAATGCACCCCGTCAAAGGTGATTTTGCGACCGAAGTCAAACGGCTTTGGCCAGAGATGGGCGTGCCGGTCATCACACTCAAGCACAGCGCCAAGATATTGTCGGGTCCCAGCGGGTCAGCCCCAGCCGGCATCTCCTTGAGTAGATAATAAAGCCCCATCGCGCTACCGCCCATATATTTGCGATAGAACTTCTCTTCCGGTTCCTCGATAGTGAGATTCCCGGTGGTCAAGTCGACGTGCAAGATCTTGCCGTTGTAACCGTGTGGCATAAGGAGTCCTCCTTTTGCTAATTATCCTCCACCGATGACGGTAAAAATTGCTATCTGGTCACCGTCTTGAAGGATGTGTGTTTTTTCCAGTTTCTGATTGCCATGGAGCGAGATGATCACTCGTCGTTTGATGCCTAGTTGGTCGAGCAGGTCGCCGACCGAAGCGCCGTCTTCGAGATTGATTGTGGCCCGTCCTTTAGCATCAGCCGGTAGATGGTCACGCAGTATGCCGTGCAAATGTACGCTTACCTTCACATAGTCACCCCCTATTCAACCATATAATCGCTTAAACTAAGTACCTACCGTCCTCAATCAGGGTCTTTCCATCCACCACCAACGTCGGTTGGCCAACGACGCCATCGATGTGGATGGGCGCAGGGTTCACGCCGCCGTAGCTGGGCGAAGCGTTATCACCAATGGCCACGTGGATGGTACCCATTACCTTCTCATCGGTCATCAGATTGCCGGTAAGGCGAGCCTTAGGGTTAGTGCCGATACCCAGTTCGCCGATGACGCGGCAATTCTCGCCGTGTTCCAATTGCTCGCCATACTCAATACGGCGCAGAAGCTCTTGAGCCTCAGCTCCCCCCTCAATGGCAACGGCTCGCCCCTTCTCGAAGACGATACGGACCGGCTGTTTCACCACCAGATCTGGGAAACTCTTGTCCACTACCAGCACGCCTTCGGCGCTGTCTTCCAACGGAGCGACAAAGCACTCACCGGCCGGCAGGTTTCCAAATTGGCCCGGTTGGTGAATCAGCCCGCTGTCCTCTTTGATATCCCGCCCGGCGATCGAGCAAGTGAGATCGGTTCCCATAGGGGTTGTGATGTGCACCTTATCCTTGCCATGCAGATGCTGCTTCAGTCGCTGAGTGATGGCTGCGATCTCCTGATAGTCGGCGCTGAGCTCGTTCTCCAGGATCTTGTCGTCAATCTGCGCACCATACCCCACACGTGTGCCGTTCTCACGGCAGGTGCGCCAAAAGGCTAGCCGGCCCGGTGTCTCCTCGGGCGGCACCTGAGAATAAAACACCATAGCGGCATCGACTTCCATAGCCGCCTGATGCAACAGGCGTGGATACTCCGTGACGGGGCGTTCAGCGTCGGGGAGGACATAGGTCCACACTTGCCCGGGGTTGGTGCTTAGTATCTCGGCCATCAAGCGTTCCCGCATTTTTGCCATGGGTTGATCGGTAATCAACAATACCTTTTCGCCGGTTGAGACATTCATACACGTATGTACGATGTTCCTGGCCCACATGGGGGGTCTCCCTTCTAAATCGGGAAGATTGGTTGCCTGAATATACCATACTCCGACGTTGGTTACCAGTTGGAGATGCAGTCATATTCAGCTCTGGCTTCTACCAGCCGCATCTCTCGCCCGTTTCAAAGTGCATTCTGCCTCAGCTCCCTCAACCTCACACTTTCATCAACCCTTCATCCGCTCGCCTTCTTCCTCGTTGACGAAAATCCACCCCACCACTTCACCGACGTTAATCTCAGGCTCCAGTTGCCAGGTGTCCGGGCCAGCCATTGATCGCCCCCAGCGAGAACTGGAGTCGAAGTCAGGGTCAGGTATATTCCTTGCTTCGGACAGGATGTTGACTACCCGCGTCCTCCAGCGGGCCATATTGCTGACTCGCAGGTCAATCCACTCAGTCTCCGACCAGCGATTGATAGCAGCCGGGGTTAGCCTCCAGGATTGCCACTCCCAGCGGTGATCATGCCGCTCTCGCTCGGCGCAGAGCAGGGTGTTCCCATCTGCCATAAGGATCGGGATGCCGATGGAGATAGCGTGGCTGCGCAGATGAGTATCATTTGTCACCAGTTCGACCAATGCGTCCGACATTGCTTCGGGGCTGCTTTCGGCTACGGACTGAAGCGCGGTGTAGATGCGCTTGAGCATATAGGCTTCGAACAAGAGCTTGGACAGCTTCGGGGGACCGAGAATCTCAAAGGCTATGCTGTCAATGTTGTGTTCGGCCTCCAACTGGCGGGCGAATTCGATGGCCCGGTGGCGCAGCACTCCAGCCCGGTAGCTGGGGCCCATCACTGCACTATCGAGGGCGGCGACTACGTCACACCCGGTGCTGATCCCCTTAAGCTCGCGCACTACGTTGAAGGCGATGTCTTCTGGAGTGACGCCTTCCATCTGCCCCAAGGTGGTGATGGCGGTGAATTCGGCCAGTGAGAAATAGCCGTTCTCGCCTGTGTCAATATAAACTGACTCCAGTACCCCATCCAGCCGTTGCCACCCTTGATGACCGCTCAGGTCAAATTGTCCATTTCCAACCAGTCGCAGCCCCTGGTCGGGCGGGCAGTCGTAAAGCGGGATCTCTCTCCCCCGGCTTTTGATCGGCCCATACCCGATCTGCTTCCAGGTAATAGCCGCAGTGGGTTTGATCTCCTTGATCGCTGGGCTTCCCGGCGTACGGGCCATCAAAAAAAGAAGCAGGCTATGCGCGCCAGCCATGGCTGATTTGCTAAGCAATACCCGCGAGGGTTTTTCCTCTCCGTGGGTGTAAGGGATGTTCAACCCCATTCCACCAGTTCCGCTGGTTCCAATCTTAATGTATGCTCGTGTGCCGGCTCGTTGCATGGCCTCATGCAGAATCTGGATGTGACGGACAAGTTGTGGCACGTAAAGACTGGCCAGCAGTCGCTCGACTGCCCCCACGTAGCTCTCGGTGGCTTGTTCAGGGGATCCCTTGCCCAGTCGCCAGACTTCAATGGCCCGGTCGTAGATGTCAAGCACTTCAGCAGCGCTGGTGTAGATGTCCTGGTACGCCAGGGCGGTGGCGGTGTTAACACAGTCTATGACGGCATCGGGCACGACGCCTGGCGACTGAGGTGTTTCACCCCGAATGATCTGCGCCAGGTACGAGCTGGCTATGGTTTCCTCGCTCATTTCGGCCAGCACATCGTCGTAAACCCAGCGCCGGTAGTCAGGGCTGGCCAGTACTTCGGCACGAGCTTTGTCCTTGAGATCTGCTCGCACGAAGATATTGCCCCAGATGGGGATGAGCTTCACTTGGCTGTCAGGGAATTCTATGTGCAGGCGGTCAACTGCCTTATGAGCCTCATCCTTCAACAGCGAACTGACAATGAGTGTGTCGGGCCGTTCATACATCAGTTGGCGGCAGACGGCCATACCCACCAGCCCGTAGCCGCCCAATACCAGGATAGTCCTGCCTTTGATCTCCATCGGTGATTTCCTCCTCATCGAGGGTTTGGCACCTGTGTCGATATTCGCCTCTAGCACTTCCTTATCGATCAGGGCTTCAGCGGCGGCATAGGGATGCCGCCCTACCAAAAATCTGGACGTACCCAAGGCTCCCACTTCTAAATATGGAAGACGAAGGGACGGCATGAACTGGGGAAATGTCACGTTCTCGAACTAGATGTTGACCTGATCAACGAAGTACTGCGGACGCAACTGCTCGCCCGTGGCGAACTCAAGCGCTTCCTGCCAGTGCCGTACACCGCCGGGATGAAAGACTTTGTCGGTGAGGAAGTGACCCACGGCCGGGTCGGTGACGAAGCGGCGACCGAGATCACCATCTCCGCCCAAGACCTGAGTCTCAATGGCGTGGTGCAGTTGTGAGGCGACCAGTTCACCCATCAGGTAGTTGTGGTAATAGACGGGGGCAGTGCCGAGATGGATCTTGGCGGCCCAGTCGGGCGCCTTCCGGCCCTCTGGGCGTGGCACCATCTGGAAACGCTCTTCCAAGTCCCACCAGAGGGTGTTCAAATCTTGATGGGGATCCTGGTAGAGCGCACGTTCGAAATGACTCATCACAGGTACCCAGCGAGCCATAATCAGCAACTGGCCACGCAGTTGTTCCCATAGCTGATTGGAAAGGGATCCGGCCTTCTCAAAGGGAACCCCAGCATAGGTGGTCAACCAGTCCGGGTCAGTTTCAAGGCGTCCCATCAACATGGCAACCGCTTCGGTGGAGAGAATGTGAGCTGGCTCGCGCACGATGTAGGGCAGGTCCATGTCCAGATACTTGTCATAGACGGCGTGACCGCACTCGTGGAGCATGGTGGCCATCCATTTATCGTTAGGCTGGATATTGGCCAAGATGCGAACATCACCCGCCCGATCCATATGGATACAGTAGGCATGTTGCTGTTTTCCCTCTCGCTCGTATAGGTCGCTGCGCGCCAGCACGTCATCTACGTCGAGGCCGATGGCGTGGTAGAAGCGGCGGGTGAGGGCTTCAATATCCTGGTCTGCATAGGTGTCAGCCATCAACTTGCGCACAGCCGGGTCAGCGGCTGGCGCTTCCTGGAAGAAGGGATCGCTGTAATGCCAGGGGCGTAGATCAAGCGGGTTGATGTTGAAACGCTCGCCAAGCTGCGCATCCAGGTCCGCTTTGTAGGCACGATAGACAGGGTTTACCAACTCATCCAACTCATCGAAGATAGCAAACAGTTCCGCTTCGTCTAGCTCTTGAAGCGTGATGCGCATCTGGTAATAATTCTCAAAGCCGATGTTGCACGCGATGTTGTTGCGGAATTCGACCAGGTCAATCAATAGGTCAGCCACCTGACCACCAATCTGCTTGCTGGCCTCCCATGCCTCGCGACGCAAGTCTTCATCGTCTGATTCGCGCAGAATCTGCTTCAGTTCATTCTCAGTGACTCTCTTCCCGCCGAGCTCGGCTCGAAAGGTGTTGAAGATGCTTTCAATGGCCACTTCGCGTTGAGTGAGTTCCTCGATGGTTTCATCGTCCATCTGGTTGCCGAGGAAGGCGTTTCGCAGCAGAGCTGCCTGGCGGGCCAGCATTGGGTTGTCAATGGTTTGGCCGTCCGCCAGCGCCTTCAGTCGCTGGAAGCTAGCGCGGTCGGCATAGATCTTACGTAAGGCAACATGGAGGCGGGTGACTTCCTCCTCGTATTTCTTCTCTCCTGTTGTGGTAAAATTCCAATAGGCCAGATTGGCCGCTTTTTCCATCGGCTCCACGGCAGCTACGTGCTCGTCGATAAACCTCTGCAGCTCTTGGGACACTATTGTTGCTCCTTTTGAGGTAGATGCTCCGGTCCTAATACATACCCCAGTAGATTGAGAGTTCTTGCAGAATCACTCCAGGCGCGGGTTCAATACTCGAGATCGTCCTCTTCTACCACTTCAAAATCTTCAACCTTGACCCACAGAACCAGTTTCTGTCCTTCGGGGACCTGCTCCCAGCGAGCGGCGACGATTTCTAGTTCACCTCGCTCGCCATCAGACTGTGGAAAATCCAGTCGAGCGGGTCGTCTCTCTTGCCAGGCTTGGCGGCAACGCTCGACCAATGCCTCACCGTTAAGTGTGCGCGTCTCGCACTTGGCAACGATGGCCGGGAATGGCCCTTCGGCGACGGAATCTGTCCAATCCGTGTCCACCTCCATGAACTCTGGAGGTGGCCCTTCTACGATAGTGATATAAGCTGCTTCATCTCTCTTAGGGTGTTGTGGATACTTCATCTGGATTTCACCTTTAGTATTGCGTACTGCGTATTGCTTACACCTGCACCTGCGATGACACACCTTGGCGGGCAGCACGTGTGCCGACGCATCGTGTCATCATGCCAGGGAATGCAAGTGTATGCGCGGTGCAAGTGTCGTATTGATTCCCTGTCTACCGTCTACTGCCCATCGTCTACCTGGCTACGCAGATAGCCATGCACTTGGAACCAGGCCAGGGTGTCATGCACGGTTTCAGCGAAGGGGCGAGTGGTGAGGCCCAACTCGGCGCAGGCTTTGCTCGTGTCGAGAGGCTGAAACTGGCGAATCGCCTGGAGCATATCGGCTCCCAAGATGCCCAACTGGCCTGCCAACGAACCGGCCAATTCAACCAATTTTGACGGCAGGCGCACCGCTGGCGGCCTTCGTCCGGCTTGGAGGGCCATTATGGTCAACATTTGGCGGATGCTCATATTCTCACCGCCAACGATGTAACGTTCACCAGGCTGACCTCGTTCCACGACAGCCACGTGCGCCCCTGCCACATCTCGCACATCCACCACGTTAATGTGACCATCAGGGTAGAGGGGCATTTGGCCACGTGCCACGTTGATCAGCAGTCGACCACTGGTTGGTTTTACATCTCCAGGTCCGAACACGGCGGTAGGGCACAGAGCCAGCACCGGTAGGCCGGACTCCAGAGCAGTTTGCTCCATTACCATCTTGATGTCAAAATATGGAGCCGATACACTGCCCAATTCGTATAGATCGCTCTCGTTCGCCAGACGGCCTGGTTCTGATGGCGGGCCGATGGTGCTCAGCGAGCTGGTGTAGACCAAGGTGTCTGGTTTGGCCTGGCGAAAAGCTAGCAACACGCCTTCCATCTGGCTCTGTGCACGTCGTACCTGGCGGGCCATGTCGCGACTGCTGGTCGGATAATAGCCTGCCGCGTGGAAGACTACGTTGCAGCCGAGCATCGCCTCGGCGATCGTGCTGGCATCTATCAGGTTGGCCTGGCACCACTCAATCTCGTGCTTCTCAGCCAGGTCACTGATCGCGCCGACCCGCCGGTCGTCGCGGCGCATAGCACGCACCTGCCAACCCCGAGCCAACGCCGCTCGCACAATCGCCCCGCCAATGAAACCAGTAGCGCCGATGACTAGGACTTTCACGAGACACTTGCCATCATTCGAAATACAACGTCACAGCACATCGAAGAACGCGTTCCCAGTCTAGCATAAACCTAGACTCGTATTGGGGACTCCATCTCCATACCGTTGATTAAGATGTCAGTGAGTTCCTGCCTCGGCCCCCCACCGTAGATAGCCACAGATCCGTGCCCCGGCAGAATAGCGATCACTACTTTGTCCAGTGGACCACGCTGCTTGAAGGCCTGGGATTTGAAAACAGCCGATAACAATTGCAGTTCCGCCGGACGCACACCGCAAGGGAAGTCGATCGGTGGAAAACGTTCCTGGTCTGGATGTACAAGCTCCACCTTGGCTGGGTCTTTTATAGACTCTTTCTTGGGTTGCCGGTGGAAGTGCTCCATGACCGTTGCCTTGGCTTCCATACCGCTGGGAAGGACATCGATCCGCTCATGTTCGGCAAAGTGGCTCTTGAGAAAACTCATAAAGCCGTCAAAACTATCTATCAATCCAGCATTAATCAGCGCACCAGCCAGATATACCAGTCCGTTTTCGTGTGTCTCAATGGAGGGGTCATTGAAAGTGATGGGACAACCACGCGGTAGCGCCCGAACGTAACCATCCCACGTCAATTGACTGACGGGGATGATCTGACCCGCCATAGGATCAGCGTTGACGTTGATCTTACCTCCACCGGTGCTCGTTACTGCCATCACCCGCAGTGTTGGGTCGAGCTGGCTTCGCATGCCTTCACCCAATGCCCCCCGTTCCAGGAAGCGTAGCACATCTCGCGCTTGCCTGTCTGTTCCGTATTGGTCCAGGACAACTTTATCCTCGATAATGCTAGCCTCTCCCAATATCTGACCGGCCTGGGCGATATCTTGGTGAACGCTGGATCGGCTCCACTCCTCCCAGGACAGGGATGATTCGTCGTCGCCTGCGTATTTGTTTATCTTCTCAGCGCCAGCGTGAGCCTGCACACGCAGCGCCAGGTTATCGAGGATATCTTCTTCGTGCCCGGTAAGCAGACTGTGGTTGCCCGCCATGCTGGCCCAGAGCGCTCTCTTCACTCTGGTTCCTTCCAGGTCGCCTTCTACGAGAATTCCGAGATGGCACGCCTTCTTGACAAGCTGTCCACGGGCGAGATCGAACAGATCAGTATCTGGAATATTCTCAACCGCGGTGATCATTAGCACTGTGCCACGCGGCTTGGGCATCCGGCCGTATATGGCTGAAGGTCTGACCTCTTCCCGCAGATTGGCTCCAAAACCGATACCGAGGTCGGCTACCGACCCAATCTCTGTCTCTTCTCCTGGCACTTGAACGAAATTGCACCCCTTGGAGCTGAGTCTCTGCTGTATCGTGCGGAGCACGTGTAGCTGAAGATAATTGGAAGGATTCATACCAACCCAAATGTTGATCGGACGTGGTTGCCAGATATATTTCTCAGGCACGCCATCCTCTGCAACTACCGTGGAGTTGGCACTACCAGCGTGTGTTGTGACGTCAAATGAAACCACTATACTTACCTCCGTGTGTTTCGCCTAGCTGAGATTCTTCACCTACTCTAGTGTGTAATCAAACACTACTTTTATGGTTCCGTTGCGCTTGTCCAACGCAACGTTCACTGCCTGGTGCCATTGGCTCAGTGGAAAGCGGTGAGTGATGAGGCCATCCGCTGTCAATTTACCTTGGCGCATCAACTCAATTACCAGGTCATAGGTACGCCAAGTGCGGCCCTCCCACGGTTCGGTCCCGTGGGCAAGAAGGCCGATTAGCTCTACTTCCTGATGCCAGATGGGGGTGAGGTCTAGTTTGAGCGTTTTCAGTTTAGTGCCGACCAACACAACTGTCCCTCCGGCCCGTGCCCAGCGCAGACTGTCCTGCAGCGTTTTGGCTGAGCCGACGCAATCGTAAACCACGTCGAAGCCACCCAGCAACGTGCGGTTGCCGAACATCCCTTCGTATAGCTTGGCGTCGGTGATACGGGCGGATGCCTGGTAGCCATCTTCACCTGTTACTACCTCGTTCGCTCCCAGGTGGCGCGCCATTTCGGACTGGTGCCTGTGGCGCGCGATGGCGGTGATGTGGCATCCCGGCGACACAGCGCGCAGACATTGCAGCGTGTTGAGGCCAACGATGCCGCTGCCCAAAATCAGTGCGCGCTGGTCCGGTCCTGGTGTGCGACGCAGGGCCGCTCGTAGCCCGGTGCTGATGGGCTCGATCATCATAGCCTGATCGTCTGTCAGATCATCGGGAATTGGGTAAATCTCGGTCTCGTGGGCAGTGAATCCATCACCCCACCCCCCACCGACCCCACGTGGCCCGATGCCTGCCGATTGATTCTCGCAGCGTATGTAATTGCCCTCGGCGCAATGGGGACAGGGCGGATCGATCTCCTGGCTCAAACAGGTAGCCCCCTGAAAACGGGTGTCCATGATCACCCGGTCGCCCACTTGCACCTGCGTCACTTCAGGGCCGACCTCCTCCACCGTGCCAAGTGTCTCATGTCCAAGATAGAGGCGCTGATAGCCGGGCAGGGCGATAGGCGCGATCGAAGGTTCGGCATCTACAAAGAGCAGTGACAAGTCACTGGCACAAACGCCGCACTGCTTGTTCTCAACCCGCACCCAGCGAGGTCCGGGCAAGTCGGGCTCCGGCAGGTCCTCATACCGGGTTATGGACAGGGGGCTGAAAACAACGCCCGGCCAGATTGGCTTTAGCGCTTTGACGATAAGAGCCTTGGGGACATTCTTATCAACGTAAATGGCACGCATTCTTCACCTTGACCACTACCTGCTACCTGTTACCAGCTACTTGCTACTTGCTGCCGTCCTCAAACCGCTCGGATGATTCTCACCAGCGCCCGGATCGTCCGCCGCAGGCGAACTGGGTCGGCGCTGAAATCCGGCTCATCGCCATAAAGCATGGCGTCAGGTTTGCGGCGCACCACACGCAGGTGGGCGTTGATTTCGATCTGAGCTGCGTTGACCCCGAATTGTTCCCATACGAAGCGCGTCACAGTTCGCTGCCGGGCACCCCCTTTGAAGAGTTGATTCACCCACAGCCGATCCAACGAGCGACGGTGATCCCGAACGAATCCTTGCCATTCGAGATGCCGGATGATGGTCGCTTCGTAGTCAGGGCAGGTGAGACCGCTCATCGTGCCCAGTTCTATGCCGAAATGTCGCCCACGCCGTGCACCATGCAGGTCGAGAACCAGCTCAATGTCGTGCTCGACTAGCAGCTTGGACAATGTCTGCTTGTATTTGGTGTCGTCTTCGAAGTTAGGATCAGGCCGAATGCGCCGCACCGTATAAAGAGCGTGCGCACCCGTCTCTTTCGACAGCACGTGAGCTAGTGCTGCAGTATATTCATCTTCGCCCTTCCACCCACCGTGCCGCCAGTGACGCGCGCCGTGTGGAGCCGAAATGAGCACAGGCCGTATGCCTGGCAGGTATCGAAAGGGAGGCTGACCTGCTGGTGGGACGTCTTGGTAACGAACCTGGGTTTCTTCAAATTCCCACAACTTCCATGCCCAATCGCTCCCCGCACGTCGATCCGTGCGCAATGTGGCAGGGGCCTGGGAGGCAGGCGCAATTGATCGAGAACCAGGAAGCGATGGAATGGAACACCCACTTTCGTGAACGTTATAGTACCACATAGTTTGATAGACTCAAAGTAGATAATGTGTTTATGCTGAGAACGCGCCCTGTATTGAATTGTACATAGCAGGTCAAAGAATTCTACTCCACGCTGCTTATGGTGGCAAATACCCCCTACAGAAGTAGGTTGTTCCTGTTTTTTCTAGGTCGCCCTTTACGGGTGCGTTCGTTTCTGGGGGCAAATGAGGAGCCAGCATCCCTAGATGCGGCTCCGTTCTGCATCTGGGGATGTCTCACTCCTCGGATCACAGTAGTTCTCCCCCAAATCCGAACGCATCTCCCCTTTACAATCCAGGAGATTCGAGTATAATACGGCCAGGGTCAGGGTGCCTCTGAAATACGCCCTGCTGAGAGTGATGGAGATGAGTCTGATTCAGGCTATGAATGGTATGATGCGCGCTATGATGATGTGCTTCACCTGCTGGCGCGGCTGTCCAGCTTGTGCCAGGAGTTATTGACTCCTGCCCAAATAGCTCCGAGCCGCGCCGCTGGCGCGGTTTTTTGTTTGGCATCCACGCGCAGTATGTTACAATCTGAATCTTGGGAAAAGAGGAATAGGAGAAGCCCCATGGCAGCGAAAATCTTGGTTTGCACTGCTTGGCCCTATGCCAACGGTGACTTGCACATCGGACATCTGGCTGGCTCATACCTGCCGCCTGACATCTTCGCCCGCTACCATCGGTTAATCGGCAACGACGTGGTGATGGTCTCTGGGTCTGACTCGCATGGCACACCCATTACTGTCCGTGCCGATGCCGAGGGAGTCGGCCCACGCGAGGTCTTTGAGCGTTTCCATGCTAGTTTCTTGGAAACGTTCCAGGAAATAGGCATTAGCTATGATCTTTTCACCCACACCGACACTGAAAACCACCATCGCATCGCCCAGGATATTTTTATGGCCTGCCTTAACAACGGTTACCTCTACAAGGAAACGCAGCGCCAGCTCTATTCAGAGACAGAGGAGCGGTTTTTGCCCGATCGTTACGTGGAAGGTGTCTGCCCTAATTGTGGCTATGATGGTGCACGAGGCGATCAATGCGACAACTGTGGTAAGCTCCTGGATGCTACCGAACTGATCAGTCCGCGCAGTAAAACTGATGGCACGAAACCCGTCGTACGCGAGACAGAACATTTCTTCTTTGACTTGCCCAAACTCACCGATCGACTATGGGCGTATCTGGACGATGGCAAAGACCACTGGCGACCTACTGTCATCAACTTCTCGCGAGGTTACCTCAAAGAGGGACTCAAGGGCCGTCCCATCACCCGCGATATCGAATGGGGCATTCGGCTGCCGCTGGAAGGATATGAGCAGAAACGACTATATGTTTGGTTTGAGGCGGTGATGGGTTATTTCACAGCCAGCGTCGAGTGGGCTCGCAACGTTGGTCAGCCTGAGAAGTGGAAGGAATGGTGGTATGATCCTGCTGCCCAAGCGTTCTATTTCATGGGCAAGGACAACATACCCTTCCATACCATCATCTGGCCGGGTGAACTGATGGCCGTCGAGCGTCTATACGAGGATGATCCGACCAAAAGCCTGAACCTGCCCTTCGACGTGCCGGCCAACGAGTATCTGAATATGGAGAGCCAGAAGCTCTCCACCAGCCGCAACTGGGCCATTTGGGCGCCTGATCTCTTGGAACGTTATGACCCTGACCCGGTCCGTTACTACTTGACCGCCATCGCGCCCGAGACGCGCGACACTGATTTCACCTGGGGTGACTTCGTACGGCGCAACAACGACGAACTGGTCGCCGCCTGGGGCAACCTGGTAAATCGCATGTTGAGCTTTGCTTACAAGCAGTTCGACGGCCGCGTTCCCCAGCCCGGTGACCTGGACGACCTGGACCGCGATATTCTGGCCAGGACCGAAGCCGGGTTTGAGTCGGTGGGTGAGTTGATAGAGGCGGTCCGGTTGAGAGCCGCTTTGGAGGAGGCGATGAGAATTGCCCGGGCCGCCAACGTCTACTTGGATAGCAAAG
>Ga0180437_10004119_pt1 | contig 20971 bp, 17 predicted proteins | sample SS_ome_4_FD_132410 | JGI IMG/M metagenome (GOLD analysis project Ga0180437, IMG submission 132410) | Hypersaline lake sediment archaeal communities from the Salton Sea, California, USA - SS_3_D_1 metaG | ecosystem: Environmental > Aquatic > Non-marine Saline and Alkaline > Hypersaline >... | reverse complement strand
AGAGTTGCAGTTCGCTACACTTACCGTTGTTCAGGACTATACAGTGATTATTGCAGGAGCCGCAATATTGGTGGGTTGTTGTGTAATTGTGCTGTTGCGGCGTCGAAGAGGTGAACCTACTTGAAGATTATAATCGTCGGATATGGTCCAGGTGGAGCAGCTGCTGCAGTGACTGCACGGATGTTCAACTCTGAATCGGAAATCATAATCATTACTGAAGAAACATTGGAGTCACACCAAAAGCCTGGAGCGTCAATGGCTCTCGAATCTCCTAATACATCTGACCTCAAGATTGAAGATTGGTCCTTCAAAGCACTCGCAAAGAAGCGCATCTCCATTCTCACAGGAACGCATGTTGTTGGTGGAGATTCAAAAGCTAAAGAAATTCATATTGACGGATCCGATGGACTGAAGAAAATAAAGTATGACCGACTTGTTTTAGCCACCGGAGGAATTCCTGATGTGCCTAAAATACCAGGAACGGATCTGCCAGGAGTGTTTACCATTCAGACGATGGCTGACACTAGCCTAATAGGAAAACAGCTATCTGGTATGAAATCCATAGTTGTTGTAGGTGCTGGATTCAGTGGTCTCGAAACTGCTGAGAGGCTTCTTGCACTAGGTAAGGATGTTCACATAGTCATCCGGTCTAGACTCATGCGAAAACAACTCGAGGAACCAATGAGTCTAGAGCTTAGGTCAAGACTGCCAGACAAGCTGAAAGTCCACATAGGTATGTCACCGACGTCGGTGATTGGCGAAGAGAAGGTGGAAGGGATCGTCCTTGGTGATAAGAGGATAGATGCTGATGCAGTTCTCTTCATGACTGGTGTAAGACCAAATACTGAACTAGCAAAGAAACTTGGACTGGAGATAGGTGAACTTGGTGGAATTGTTGTCGATGAAACGATGAAGACATCTGTGAATGATATTTTTGCTGTGGGTGATTGTGTAGAGATGAAGGATTCACTCACTGGGAAGCCAATGCTTCTTCCAATTGGTAGTACCGCAGCAAGAGCTGGTAGGCAAGCTGGTGTAATTGTTGCTGGTGGGAAAAAAATCTATGATGACTTACTGCTTCGTTTTCAATACGACCGTATCTTCAATACAGATATTGTGGTGGTTGGACATTCATCAACTACAGCAAAAGCGATGGGTCTAAAGCCCGTTGTCCAATACTTTGATGATCCCAGTGAATTTGCCAAGGCTGCACTGGTGACATCAGATGACGGTCGACTCATAGGTGGTCAGGTGATTTCAACACGAATGGGTGCTCGTCTTGGGTATGAAATATTTGACCGAGTTGAAACTGGTGTAAAGCTGAGGGAGAAACCACTTCTTAGACCGCGGCACGAAAGATTGCGAGAGTATTTGGAATCAACTTTCGGACCTATTCGATAGATGGTGGAGGTAATTCCCACTCTTCTTCAACCTGCTGCGGCTCTACAGGTCGCGGTGGTGCCTTCGGTCGGCTTCGGACTCGAATAAGTAGAACATAACTAAGTCCAATTCCAACTACTCCCAGGAGCGAGTAGATGATTGTAAGGATAACAACGTCATCTGCCACATCCACTGGTATCAAGATAGTCTTTTGGAATAGCCTGAGATTTCCAGCTGAGTCGGTGGCTTCAACCTGTATTGAGAAGAAACCTCCGCCAATGAAGATGAATGAACTCGAGAAACTGTAACCAAATTCTTCAGTGATAATGCCAGTGAGGTTTACGCCAGATGGTCCAATGACACTCATTGTAACACTTTCAAGATCCTCATCAAAGACATAAGCCGTAACATTCGCTGCTTGACCGAACTCACCAACCTGGAGCTCCACATCAAATATTCTGGGAGCTTCTGGTACAATAGCTGTGGCTAGGTTTCTCAGGAGTCTAAGATTGTCTGCTCCCAAATTGATAGCGTCATAGAGTACATCATCATAGAGAGTAGAACCATCAGATATCACAAACACTTTTCCTCTCCCATACTCTGCAGTTGCAACAATTGCATGGGTCTTTTCACTATCTTCCCAGAACAACCCTCTTGCATTAGAAACACTGGTATCAACACTTAGGGTGCTGCCCTGAACGACATAGAGATTACTCACTCCATCCATCAAGGGGTCTGTTTCAACAGAGCCGCTGTAATTGGCTCCATAGAGTACGCCCTTGTTATTTGGACCAAATCCAATGGAGCGTCTTTCGCATAGAATACCAAATGGTTCAAGAATCGAATTATAATCATCAAGAGCAAATGATGCTACCCCAGTTGTCTGATTATATGACTCAGAAAAAACCAACAAAGTTCCCCCATTCTCAACAAAGGAATGAATTGCTGCAATCTCACCCTGAGTGTACGTGGTCTCAGTATCCATAATAGTGAATACATCCGCGCTAGATATTGTACTAAGGTCAATGTAGCTCCTGGCATAATCCTCCGAATCACCGAACTCGGATACAACCATACCTTTCTCCCTCAGGTATTCTGTGAAATATCCATAATAGGACGGTTGGTCCACATCATCAGTCGAGTGATGTTCCATATCAACCATCATCCTGCCGCCAAACAACATGATGAAGTATTTGATCTCAAGTGAGGATACAACATCACCTCCCTTGGTTAGGTTGAGAAAACCAGTATACACGCCTGCTGCTGAAAGTGGAATCCCCTCAGGTAGAGTGAGCTCAACACCAAAATGTGTGTATCCAGTGCTTATTGTAAGTTGGTCCACATTAGTATTCATGAACTGACTTGCATTGCCTGAGAGTTCTATCGTTACTAGACCGATTGATTGAGTTGATATAATAGTCACATTTTGCGGTGGACGTGTATCTCCAACAATCAGTACTTGTCGGCTCCATGGAAGAGTGGGGAGACTCCGTGGTGTCATCAAAGTTATTGGCCCTGTTGAGTTGGTTAGAAGTTCTGACGCTTTCGAAACATTAGCCAGTCCCCATCCTTGACTCATCGGGTCCAATCCTAGATCTCTCGCTGTCATCATTAACGCAGCCTTTGCTTCGATGGGAGTCAGTTCTAGATGCTTCTGAACAAGCAGTGCAATTGCTCCTGCTATCATGGGCGTTGAGGCCGATGTTCCAGACCATCGAGTGTAATAAGGCCCGTATTGACTACTATTGTAGGCAGGGTACTCATTCGGGTTGACAACATTTCCTCTGCCAGAAACAACCTGATTACCGGGTGCGATGACATCTGGTTTTGCTGTATACCCAACAGGATCAGAGATGGTTCTAAGCACTGGCCCGACACTACTGAATGCGACAACCCCTGCATCTTCATAGGAAGAACCGACTGTTACTGCCTCCTCCGTAATGCCAGGAGAATTGATTGTGAATGCTGCAGGTCCCGAGTTGCCAGCAGCAACAGCTACTGAAATCCCAGCCGAAACAGCCGCCTCAATCTCTCTAACAGAAGGTTCGACCAGGAATGTGTTATCCGACCACTCTCCACCCAGGCTCAGGCTAATGACATCAACATCTTGTTCAACAGCAAACTCGATTCCTTGTGCAATAACATCATCTTCACCAGCTCCAGCGCCGTCGAGCACTTTGATAATCAGGAGATTTGCACCAGGAGCAATTCCCTTGAGTTCTCCGCCACTTCTTGTTCCATCGCCAGCAGCAATTGTTGCGCAAGCAGTCCCGTGTCCGTTGTCGTCATAAGCTTCTATGCCCCCTGCCGGGTCCATGTCATCCTGACCATTAATCAGGTCCTTGAATCCCACCAAGCGGCCCTGATAGTCTGGATGTCCGTCCCAAGCTCCACTGTCAATAATCGCAATTGTAGTTCCTGTGCCGTTAAAGCCCTCTGCCCATAGGAGGTCCGCTCCAAGAATCGTGTCGAAATGGACATATCCATCACCATTATCCGCCAAGACAAAGGTGTCTTGAGGTCTGCTGCTATCAAGTAACTGGCGCTTCTGATTGAGGGTGATGTCTTTAATGGTAGATACCTCAGCGAGAGTTTTGATCTCACCGCTTTTGATGTCCAATGAGATCATGGGAATAAGATGAAATGCATATCTTATCTGGACACTCTCTAATCCCGCCTGATTGATTGTTTCTACCATTTCTTGAGTTGATGTACCTTCAGGAAATTCTACAATGACTGAAACATAACTCTCAGGTCTTATAGTCGCCAAGACTCCAGCGAGCTCTGCTCCGATGGTTGTTGGTTGAGATTCTGCAGTTACTTCTGTCTTTGTGGAGAAGATTGCGACTGGCGTGACAAAGAGGATCAACAGTAGAACTGCTACTAATTTTTTGGACTTTGACTTGTGGATTGCTGGCATCGTAGAATGTCCTTCCAATCGCACGACAGCCAGACGTAAGATAAGGGTTTTCTTGAGTGCTTTACTGCGATGACCCGTCTGATTCTGTTAGCTCGGAAATACCGAGAAATGTGTGTAAATCCGCTCGCGCATATATTATGGTGAGGGTCAGACATTGAGTCTGCCTAAGATAGGAGTGTATAATCGAGATGGGTGACAAACCACAAACGTACGAGAGACGTCTTCAGCTAAAACACTTCTTTGAGGATCGTGAGTCCAAAGAGACCCGACGTACATGGTTAGAGGTTCAGCTCAGTATGCCCGAGCAGAGCTCTGAGGGTTGGGTCAATGATGGAAAGATTCGACTCTCGATTGGAGAGGACCGAAATATCAAGGGTTCATTTCTCCTCTCGATCGATGAGGCAACAAGACTCCTCAAAGCGCTTGAGTTAGCTGTGACTGACCATGAGGTCAAGAAAGCCTCGCTCTGGAGAAGTTGATTTGGTACAGGTCTCTGTCCGGCTATTCATACCACCGGACATGCCTCTCTCTATTTTAAAGCAATACAAAGAATAGTTTTATCCTCCAAGACATCTCAGGTTCATGCGTCACACAGGAGGATACCATATGTCTGATTACTTTGCATCGGTTCGATATGAGATGTTGGTTGAGTTTGAAATGCCGATGGACAATATTGTTGCTTCACTACCTTATGTTATTCCTCTGCTATCATTAGCAATCCTATTGTTTCTCTATCAGAGACATCTCCCACAGACCACCACCAAACGCAACATTATGTTACTCATTGGAATCCTCAGCTTTGGCGTTGCGATGATTGCTGTGCTGTACTCTGCATTCGGGACCATCCTGGGTTTCGGTTCTGCAACTACATTTGGGCATTTCTTACAACTCCTAACTGATGTCTTCTTTGGGTCCATATGGAGCTCACTCCTGTATGTAGCTGCGTTCATTGTCATTCTCTCCCTCATAGGTAATTACTTGATTTCGCCGCCTGATCCAGATTTCGTGGCTCTGCGAGAAGAACTGACCAGCGCAAAGGAGGAGTCAAAGACAATTAAGAGTGAATTCCAAAAGATGGAAGCCACGAACAAACGTCTCAATGAGTTCGTCACCGAAAAGGAGAATGCTCTCACTACGCTTCAAGGAGAGCTCGATACTATTAAGGCTGAAGTCGGTGAGCGTGAAAAGTCAATTTCGCTTATGGAGAAACAACTGAAAACTGCAGCAACAGCTGCCCCAGCTCCTGATGAAGGTCTTCTTGAAAAGATTAGGATGAAGGATGAGCTCATCAAGTCTCTCGAAATGGAGATGGCAGACCTTCGTCTTGCAGCAGAAGCATCTGTTAGACCTTCAGCAGCTCCTATTGACGACAACATTGTCGTCGAGCTCTCAAGTAAGTTAAGGGATGCGCAAACAAAATGGGAGGATCTTAGTCGGAGGGCTGAAACGGCGGGTGAGGTGTCTGACAGCGTTATATCCGATCTTGTAGAACTCATATCAAGAGTGGAAGCGAGTAATCAGAGCGAAGATGGCAAGAAGGCATTGGTAACTCTGATTGAAAGTCTTGGTCGTTCTATGACAAGGGTTGCCAGAGAGGTTGGGGATTCACATGGCGAAGAGCCTAAGGTAGAGATGATTGGAGCCATTATCATGGTGAATGAGATTGTTGACACCATTAAGAAGATGGTTCGTGAATAGGTGCTTCCTCGGTCAACTGCTTGTTTGAATATTCCAATACGACATTGAATTGTGAATGTTTTCGATGTTTACTTTATAATGTGGTGTATTAATGTACACATTGCCCATTTAAGGGTCTCATATCCCCATTTATACCTCAATCGACGATATCCGTGCTTTCTCCATCTCTTACAACTCCCCTAAGATGTGGAAGGAGCGAAGGAGGGAAATGAATCGCGTGTCATAGTACAATTCTTGCACAATCTTTAATAGAGACAGTAATTTCTTCGAGAATTAATCACATACCCGTGGAGAACGTAAATAGAGGAGAGAACTGACCACGGCAAGGCCAGTTTTGGAGGTTTTTAGCGTCATGAGGAGACACCATCGATGCTGAGATGGAATGCCCTCGAGATAAATTTGTTCTCCACTCAAAACGTGAGGAGAAAAATGAAAAATGAATAACCTGAGAAAAACTGCGGTTTTGTTTCTTTGTGGTGTTTTCATTGTAAGTATGATACTTGCTCCATACGCACCCATTTTGAATGTCGCTGATTCCCAGGTAGCCGCTCCAACAGATTATGAGCGTGAGATTGTTGAGAAATGGTCTCAACGCTTGGAAAATGATTTTGTTCAGGAGCGAATAGATCCGATACTTGCTTCCTATATGGAAACTGGTCAATTGGATGCGGAAGTTGTCACCACACGAACAGGTGACTTCAAGGTGCTGATCTATGTTGATTCTGCTTTTGACACGAACCTTCTTGCAGATATTGCACAGGTGCGATGGCAGATCGACTTGAAGCTGACACGAGTTATTTCAGCTGATTTAAGCTCAGTCACCGCATTGAAACAACTTGAGGCTATTGAGGGCGTGAGATACCTCCAAGCTGACAAGTTTATCCATCCAGAACCAGCGACCATTGATGAAGGTGAACCATCACTTGATATGTTCCATATCAATGATGTTGTCGGTGCCACTCAGGCAAATGATCTAGGCTACACGGGTGCTGGCGTCATCGTGGCTGTTGATGATACAGGTATCGACTTTAGCCAGGAGGACATGTGGGGAACTGAATACCACAATGGTACTCACCCAATGTCATACGATCCATCAAGTATGGGTCTGACCCAGATGTACCTTGCAAACAACACCTTTGTCGAAAACACAACTGCGTGGCTCGAAGCTGGAAATCTACTCACTTACGAGATGGGTGGTAAGTACTACCTTGATGTGAGTGGTTGGGATCCAGTATGTAATAACGGTGGAGCTGGCAGAAGCCTAATGGGTCTTCTACCACCATACGGTGATGGCTATCCCTATGGAAGCAACATCGGCTATATTGGTCTGTATGAATACTCTTGGGGTCTCCACAACATCTCTGAGTTCATATACAATGAGATTTGGAAAGACTGGGAGATACCAGCTCCAGGTGCACACAACTACACCTTTGGTTGGGCTCAGCAGCAACGTGTTGATGCCTACCAGAAAGTGTTTGCCGCATCAATGATCTACGAGGGTGATCTTGTCATTGACTGGAATGGCTCCCTCGCTTGGACAACACTATGGACTGAAGCATTATGGTTTGAAACCTTCGATCTGAATACAACAGCTGATCGCAATTACATCATAGACATGATGGACTGGAGCTTTGTTGACGATATTGACGAAGGCTTCGTCTATAATAATGCAAACAACGTCCTCTATGCTGATGAGCTCATTGATGGCAGTCATGACATGGGCCTAGGTTCACTCTCTTGGGCTTTCGACGAATTGGAATATCTAGACCATGACTATGGTCTGTTCTGTGGAATCACAGATGACCACATGGCCTGGAATGCCATGTTCCCCGGAGGTTACTACAGTCCATCAACTGGCAGAGCTGATGAGAACCACGGTCACTGGTGTGCAGCTGCGATTGCATCACAGGGCACATATGACCATGATGTATATGACAATGGAACACTTTACAACCTACCTGGAGTTGCTCCTGGTGCGAAGATAATCTTCGCTAGGGGTCTATCAACAGGTGGTAGTTTGATGGCTGACTTCTGGGCTGCTGGTTTCCATCTCAATGAAACCTCTGGCTACTGGGAGTACATTGGAGACGGTCCAAGCCACAAGGCACACATTGTTTCCAACTCTTGGGGTTGGGGACCTGGTGCTTCGTACCTACAGATGAGACTGTTCACAATGGTCTATGACATAATATCTGTCCCAGATGTTTTAGGAGTTGGCTATCCTGGAACATTGTTTGTGTTCTCTGCGGGCAACCATGGTGGCGACTATGGTACCATGGGTACTCCAGGAGCGTCATTCTCAGTCATAGGCGTTGGTGCTACCTTTACCAGCCATTTCTACGAGAGTTCCTACAGTCAATACCCACAAGGTGACAACCAACATGTCTACTTTGGAGGGATGGGTCCTGGTTACACAGGTATCGTGAAGCCTGATGTTGTCGCACCTGGCTACAGGGGTGTCAACCCACAACCTGGTCACAACGATTGGTATGACCTAGGTAGTGACACTTACTTCTGGTGGCAGGGAACAAGTCTATCTTGTCCACTCGTCGCAGGAGTTGCTGCTATTATCATGCAGGCTTGGAATGACAATATGGGTGGTGGACTACCCAGTCCACAGCTGACCAAGGACTTGGTCCTGTCAACAGCATCCGATCTTGGATATGATCCATTCCTTCAGGGTCACGGTCTGGTCAATGCTCTGGCTGCAGTGCAGGCTATTGAGTCTGGAGCTGCTGGAGCGTATTACTTCGAGTCTGCCAGCTTTACAAACTATGCAGCTCAGATTGCAGACGCATGGGCTTACTGGATTCCAGACTGGGCACCATATGGTGTCTACTATGATGAGACTATGACAACTCCAGTCGGGCTCGAATCAAGCAGTCTATTCTTCGGTACTGTTGAGCGCTCTGGGACATACCCAGTACACTTGGATGTCAAGGGCTACGATGGTGCTGACTATGACACTGCTGCATTCGATCTTGTCCAGCCGTGGTATTATGCACTGAATGACACTGTGAGCCAAGCTTACACGAGCTATAAGTACAACGACACGAACTTCTCACCAGTAATCGAGCGTTCAGGATACTTCGTCCTAAGTGACTTGATGGACCTGACTGACTTCTATGCAAGCGATTATGCCACAATCTATGTGGTGTTTGACGCGGCATACATCGATTACTACCCAACCCTACGTCTCTTCGACTGGGCAGATGACGGTGAGATGAACTACTGGAACTTCACCACAGACACTGGTGATGACCTCTCAATCGTGAGTCGGTACTACGACCAGTGCAACATGATGACACTGAGACTTGCTGCTCCTGCATTCACAGGTCTGGCAAGTATATTCGACAATGAGCCAACTCTACAGTTTGAAGGCCCTGCTGGTATTGACTTCACTGTGTACATCCAAACATGGGAGAAGGTCTTTGACAATACTATCATCACTTTTGCTGATGGTACTACTGGCATTGACTTCACACTCAATGTACCAGCAGATGCAGAATACGGCATCCATCAGGGCTCAATCGCCTTTGTGGACGGGTCATGGATCCACCATGTGCCCTACTCCTTCCTTGTCGACTTCAATCTTGATGGAGCTGAGGGTGAAGTACACACTCTTGTTGATGGAGCTGGCACACTGACACCCTACGAAACCGGTGCTGCAAAAGCTTCGTTCATGTATGGTACCCCCAACACTTACGAGGGTGGTGGTCTGTACACATTCCACCTTGACATACCATACAACGCAGGCATTGAAGCAACAACTCTCGTCATGAGAGCTGAGTGGCAGCAACCTGGTACTGTCGTGGACATGTACCTCTACAATGAGCGTGGACAGGCAGTTCAGGTGGGTAGCGTTAATGTGCAGACCAATGACGGCGGACGTCCATTTGATCCAGTCCCAACTGGCGATCTGATCAACACTATCGTCTATGAGCCTGGTGCCCTTGTCAATGGTACCTACTGGTTCTTCTACTCAGTACACGTCTTTGACGGTGCTGATGTTCCTGAGGACATCACCATCACAATGCAGTTGTATGGCGACCTACCAGCAGGTGTCAACGAGTTCACATGGACTGCAAGAGACATGACGACACCTACAGCCATATCACCAAGTGATGTGCTTATTGGAGACCATGTTGTTGTAAACAGCACTTGGACCCTTCCAGCTGTTGCGAACTTCCCTGAGTACCAAATCACAGGCACACAGCTAAGTCTCCTGAGTGGTTTGTTTGAAGACTTCGATGGTTCTTATGCAGACCCACAGGGTACAGACGCATGGCCAATTCCTGTGGAGGACACCGATCTGTACGTCTGGCACAGCGTGAAAGGCATCAAAATGAATGATGTCGTTCGCGTCACACTGGATGCACAGGGTGGTTCAGACCCATCATTTGACATCTGGCCATGGGTTGATGCCAACGATAACAATATGGTGGAGCTTGATGAGATCGGAGCTGCTCAACGTCTCATTGTGGACGATGGTGGTAGTGGCTTTACTGAGACTGGTTCATACATATCACCAGTCGATGAGGACATTGCCATTCGAGTGTTCTGCTGGGAATGGGTCTTTGACCATCAAGACTACCATCTCGAGGTTGACACCAGGGTTGCTCAAGAGCTACCAAGCCTTACGGACGAAGTGACCTTTGACTCCTACGTGTTCCTACTGAACAAGACGATGGATATCTTCCTGTACTGCTACACTGCGACCGATGTTGCTTTCTTCATTGACTTCGGAAAAGTGACATTCGCTAACTTCTTCGACCCAGTACTGGTTGGTAACGCTCCTATCGATCTTGGCAATGACATGTGGAACTTCACATGGACTTGTACAGACAGGAACCAGGATGACAGCCTCTTCTACGCGGTTGGTATAAGTTCGGACGGCGGAGAAACGTTCCAGCTGCTAAGCCATAATATGACTGAAGCGTATTATGTGTGGAATGCAGATGGATGGCTTGAAGGCGAGTACTACTACAGAATCAGGGTATACAGCCTCGACCTGGAGTTCCGATTGGACGGTGAGCCACTAGGCACACTTGAGAACCCACCAAGTTCATACGGTGACTACGCAGTCATCGTGGATGACATCGTTGGTCCGTTCGAAGCTGGCAACGTACCAGTCGTGACACCAACACCCACACCAACACCCACACCGACCCCGACACCAACACCAACACCCACACCGGAACCATTCGATCCACTACTCATAGGATTGATTGGAGGTATTGGAGTAGGAGTTGTCGTGTTGCTGATACTCTTCCTTATCAGGAAGAAGTAGTTGTGCTGTCGACATACCTATAGTATAAAGGACATGGGGGCAATGCCCCCATCCCCCTTCTTTTTTTCACGTTTTACTGGTGTAAATTCAGTCAGATGAGATTGATCCGCAATAATCGAGCCCTGGCCAGACAATGGTCCGAAAGCGGTCTAATCGAACCTCTCTCTCACTATTATATCTGAAATGTTCCTCCGCTGTCTAGGTGGCGGAAGTGGACCATCTACTTTTCCAACCGGTATCATTGAGACAGGTCGCATATTTGGTGGTATTCTCAGTACCTCTCTCACTGCATCCTCATTGAATGCGCCTATCCAGCAGGCTCCATATCCATGAAGGTGAGCACCGTAGAGGATGTTAAGAGTGAGGGCTGCTGTGTCCTGAAGGATGTAGAGATTCCTTCCACGGTCTTGGTATCTCTCTGCAGATTCCTCTGGAACTGCACAGACTACATAGACAACCGGGGCTTTTGCTATGAAGTTCTGGTTGAAAGCAGCAGATGCAAGGCGGTTTCTAAGCTCTCTGTCAGTCACAACGATGATCCGCCAAGGTTGACGATTTCCAGCACTCGGGGCACTTGTCCCAATCCTTACAAGATCCTCAATCAGGGAATCTGGGATTGACTCACCAGTGAATTTCCTGATGGACTTTCTTGATGTAATTATCTCAATGCAATCTTTGTTCATCACAGCACCTCTGGATTGACAATGTTTGGTGGTTTCTCTCCATGTAGTGCAGAAATAAGATTCTTTGCACACATTATGGCCATTGTTGTCCTTGTCTGTCTACTCGCACTCCCTATATGGGGAAGGAGAACAACATTTTGGAGACCAAGAAGAGGACTATCTCTGGGAAGTGGTTCTTCCCTGAACACATCAAGACCAGCTCCTCCGAGATGTCCTGAAGATAATGCATCAAAGAGTGCATCCTGATCTATGACCTGCCCACGAGATGTATTGACAAGAATGGAACCTTTCTTCATGATTTCCAACTCCCTCCTGCCAATTAATTCATGGGTTTGAGAATTGAGGGGTACATGTAGACTCACAATATCAGATTCACTTAGCAGCTTATCCAAACTTGCTGACTTCGCTGGAACAATACTCTCCAACTTGGCTATGTCCTCGTTATGACTACGGGTATGATAGAGGACCTGCATGTTGAATCCCTGTGCTCTTCTTACCACTGCCTGTCCAATCCGTCCCATTCCGATTACTCCAAGGGTGGCTCCATAAATATCCGAACCAAGGAGAAGCTCGGGTCCCCATGCCACGTTCCAACGTCCCTCACGAACATAACGATCTGCCTCAACAACTCGTCTGGCAGAAGCCATGATTAGCGACCAAGTGAGATCTGCTGTGGTTTCCGTCAGTACTCCCGGAGTGTTAGTGACCATTATTCCTCTTCTAGTGGCTTCATTGATGTCTATATTGTCATATCCAACAGCATACTGTGCAATTACTACAAGGTTTGGCAATCTCGCAATCAACTCAGCATCAATAGGGTCTGAAAGGAGTGTTATGATGCCTTCGCAGTCGCCTCCCCCCTCCACTATCTCACCCTTGTTTGGTGGAAATTCCGAGGGCCAAACTGACACCTTGAATAAATCGGTAATCAGGTCCAATCCCTTTTGAGGTATCTTTCTGGTTACAAATACTCTCTGAGTCATTGTTCTCGAACTTGAGTCACAATGGTAGCTCTTGAATCCTACCATTGGGAGTTGTCATGCTGAGAACGGACCGCTTATATTCAAGTGAAGAAAGTATGAGGCGCGTAGGATTGTGAGTTGCAGATGTCGTTAGAACTTCCTAACAGTGCGCTATTAGTCCTTGGTCGCCTTGCTTCTGAGGGTCCGATGACACCAAAGACTATCATTGAGAAAGTGGGGCTTGCGCCACGCACAATCTCCTTTGCTCTAAGAACATTGGTAAGAGAGAAGGTCATTAGAAAGACTCCCAATCTGGCAGATATGCGCCAACCTCTCTATCATATAAATATGGAACGAGTGAAAGAGCTCCAACTTCGGTTTGACTCTGGTCAGATTTCACAGATACCCACAGCTTTTAGACCGGCGGGGCACTCATTCAACAGGTAATATATCGTTTGAGTAGTTACTCTTTTTTGGAAGTTACTGCTGTAAACCGTTTCTTTATTAATTCTAGCGCATACTTAAAATACGGGAACAGAAAGACCTCAGCTTACGGGATGGTATAGTATAGATGTCCATCGAACTACCACGTAGTGCAATTATCGTCTTGGATCGACTCACAACAGAAGGTCCCATGACACCCAAGGATATCAGCACCAGGGTTGATCTTGCACCACGGACTGTCAGTTTTGCTCTCAGAAAATTGATGGGACAAAAACTCTGTAGGAAGATTCCAAACCTTACAGACATGCGTCAACCTTTATACGCTGCTGACATGGACCGAGCCAAAGAACTGAGGATGCGCTTTGAGCATGTCTTCAGACAGGTTCTTGTGTGAGTTTCCCAAGTCGTCTGTGTCTGTTTTATACCAAAAGGTATGGCTTTTCATTTCTACTTTTTTGGACATGCGATACAATTATGTTAATAACCTAATTCTCTGTCGCCAACTCAGTTGATGTCTTATGGCTCATGAAGGACTTGCAGTATTCATGGTCATTCTAGGGTGTATCCTTCTTCTGGCATATTACCTGGGTCCTAGAAATGAAGTGAGACTCAGAAAACGAAAGGAAGGAATGGTGATGCTCATACCCTCAGCTGCTCTACTATTTCTTCTTGCAGTTGTGGTTTACAGTGGAGTAATAGGTTGAAGCTAGGGAAATTCAAGTGCCACAAGTTTGCAGAAAATACCTGCTGAAACTAGATCAGCTGTTGTTCCTGGATTCAACAGATTGCCCTCCTTCCTAAGCTCCATGTCCAAACTTCTCATTAGCTCCAGAGGCCCTGTAGATTCATTCCATGCTCTCATTGTCTTTCCTGCCAGTTCACAGACTTTCTCTGCCTGTTTTTCACCTGCTTTCTTGGCAATTAGACCATCGGGTCGTTGTGAAAGAAGCCAAACGAAAGTCTGGACGATTCCCTCCTCGAGGTCCTCTAGGTTTTCTGAAATTTTATTCAAGTATGGAAAAACGTGAGATAGTGTTAGTCTGAAATTATTCGCCCATTCACCACTTATTTCATCAACCTCAGCTGATAGTTTGAAGAGGTCGAAAAGGGTGAGCTTGTCTTCGAGTATGTTATCTGAAACAACTGGATTGTCAATGTCATAACGACTATGAACATCGGTCCATGATGTAGATTCTTCAATCCTCGGGTTAGTTGATCTAATAAGATGGAATGCTCTATAGAGATTTAGTGTATCATCAACTGAGGTGTTCTCAATTATCTTTCTTAGCCATCTTCGGAGAGAAAGTATCGAGTATTTTTCTTCTTGAGTGAGTACAGCACTAGTAGCTACTACAAGTGGAGCATAGAGTAGTATAGTCCCAAGAATTGTGTTACGTCTGTTAATACCTGTAAATGTGTCTTGAGCACAGATATGAATGAGCTCTCCTATTTGTATGTCTGAAAGTCCTATCTCTCCATCAGCTAATGCCGCTCCCCTTGAGGCACTCATGTATAATCCTCGACCCATTAAGGCGGCACTCGCTAGAAAATGCCGATAGTCTGTGTCTGAAAAGCCAAACTCCCTGTTCACATTTCCTGGTTTAGGCGAACTCGCCTCAAGAAGAATGGACAACTGACCAATACAAGAGAGTTTCCAAGAAATGTCTTTCATTATGACTTCTGAGACAACTTCCTCCGATTTAGGCATTCGCATCGTGCATTTTAGAAACCATAAAAAGGGTTTCTTGAAAACAAATGCATATGTCGGAGGCTTATGTACCAGCACGTTTCCAATTTTCTCATGTTGGGATTTTCATATCAATCATAGTGTATCTCGCAGTCCGTGGCGCTTTGGTTATGCTCCAAATCGGGGGAGTGCTCTGGTCCCAGGCAGGAGGATACCTTGCCATAGCGCTACCACCTGTCCCTGTCATCATCTTGGGTTTTGCCTCATGTGTTATATCATATGCCTTTTCCTACCTTGGTCTATGGATGATGGACAACAACCTATACATTCTTGGCATTGTCACAATATTTCTTTCCGTGATTGCTATCCCCGCTGCGCTTGGAGTCTACTCGTGGTTTGGCTATACGATAAACATTCACTAGTCTACAATCTTGGGTAAGATCTCACTAGCTCTACCTCTAAGGATAATATCCGCTACCGAATCACGGTTGATTCCTTCTAGGTTGACTAAAACAACTTGCGAGCCTGAGTTCTTGGCCAGCTGAGGTAAATACGCTGCTGGGTATACTGAAAGACTGGTGCCAATAACAAGCATGAGATCAGTACTTCGGCAGAGCTCAACTGCTTCTGCCATCGCCCTCTCTGGTAATGGCTCCCCAAAAAGAATGGCCTCTGACTTTAGGACGCCACCACATTTCTCACACTTTGGTGGAATAATTCCACTTGCCACTCTTTGATGAATCGCATCCCCAACATATTCCACTTTGCATTCTATACAATATGCACGTAGATAATTGCCATGAAGCTCCACTACTTTCTTGTTGCCAGCGGCTTGATGCAAATTGTCAATATTCTGAGTGATGATGCCTATTAGTTTACCATCAGATTCCAGCTTTGCCAGGCTTTTATGGGCAGAATTTGGCTTGGCTTTGAGAATTGTTTCAACAAGTTCTCTGCCCATCGTCCAGAATTTGGTGGGGTTCTGCATAAAGCTCTCAATTGTGGCATACTCGTGCGGATCAAACCGTTCCCAGAGACCGCCTTCCGAACGAAAATCAGGAATGCCTGAATCAACACTGATCCCTGCACCAGTAAATGCGGTTATCCGTTTAGCTTTGCTAACTAACCTTTTTGCCTCTACAATTTTTTCCGAGAGTTGCATGATAGATGAAATCGGATGATTCCCCCTGATGTTGTTTTCGGTATCGCTCATTTTGCTAGGTCGAAAAGTTTTTCTTTGTTTGACTATGGTTTCCAACGAGTCACCAAGGGGAGCTGAAATGTCAACTTAGTACCCCGTTTACGTTCCCTTTCTGTATGGTTTGTCAGCTAGTGGAAACTATGACTAGGCAGTGTGACTGTGGAATGCCTGAAGATGAAAAGATGAATCCGGAAACTGAGCTTGATCTTTCAGATGAAGATCTTGAGGAAGATGACTTCATTGAGCTTTCCCCAGATGACCCAATTCTCTCTCAGCTTGATGAAGAATGCGAAAAGACAAAAGATCTCATTGATAGACTTCAGAGATTGCAAGCTGAGTTTGAAAATTACAGAAAACGAATGGATACACGATTTTCTGAGGTGGCTAAGTTCGCTAGTGAAGACATTCTATTGAAGGTCTTGGATGTCTACGACAACATTCTTCGAGCACTTGAAATGGACTTCACCGAGGACCCAGAAGCGGCAAGAAATGGTATTCAGGCTATTCAACTGCAACTTGGCAAGATGCTGACAATGGAAGGAGTTCGTCCCATAGAGTCAGTGGGTAAGGAATTCGATCCCTATTACCAGCATGCGGTGCAAAGAGTGAATGATCCAGAAAAACCAGACGGCATTATTCTGGATGAATATCAGAAAGGATACATGCTTAAGGAGAAGGTCTTGCGTCCTGCAGTGGTCTGTGTGAACCGTCACGAGGTTTCCACGGTCGAAACACAACATGAAGAAGACAATGATACGAATTCAAAGGATGAAGGTGAATAATCGTGGCAGGAAAGATAGTTGGGATTGACTTAGGAACTACGAACAGCGGAATCGCCTATATGGAGGGAGGAAAGCCAACCATAATCCCAAATGCTGAGGGAAAACGACTGACACCCTCTGTTGTAGGCATCACTCCAAAAGGTGAGATCATAGTAGGCGAGTTGGCGAAGCGACAAGCAGTGTCCATGCCGGATCGAACAGTCAGGTCAATCAAACGGAAAATGGGACAAGATTACAAAGTGAAGATTGGAGACAAGGAATACACTCCACAAGAAATCTCAGCAATGGTCCTCACCAAAATGAAGAAAGATGCAGAAGCTTTTCTTGGAGAGTCAATTGAGAAGGCAGTTATCACTGTTCCTGCATATTTCAATGACAGTCAGAGACAAGCCACTAGAGATGCTGGCAGAATTGCAGGCTTTGAAGTTGAGCGTATAGTGAATGAACCCACCGCCTCTGCCTTGGCTTATGGTCTTGACAAGAGTAAGGAAGTCAAGGTCTTGGTGTATGACCTTGGAGGCGGTACCTTTGATGTGTCTATCTTGGATATTGGTACTGTAGATAACGACACAGTATATGAGGTCCTTTCGACAAGCGGTAACACTCAGCTGGGAGGAGATGATTGGGACAATCGTGTAATTGACTGGATGGTCAAAGAGTTCAAGGACCAGACTGGAGTTGACCTGACAAAAGACCTGTCTGCTATGCAGAGAGTCAGAGATGCTGCGGAACAGGCCAAGATTGAGCTCTCGACCGTGATGCAGACGAACATCAACCTCCCGTACATCACAGCTGATGCAAGTGGACCAAAGCATCTCAATCTTGATCTTTCTCGTTCCAAGTTTGAACAGATGACTGATGATTTAGTAGATGCCACAGTTGGTCCAATTAGACAGGCGCTGAGTGATGCGAAACTTGAGCCTGAACAAATCAACAAGATACTACTTGTTGGTGGCGCGACCAGAATGCCAATGATACAGACTATTATTCGTGATCTGTTTGGTAAGGAGGGTGACAAAAGTATCAATCCTGACGAGTGCGTGGCACTGGGTGCTGCTGCGCAAGCTGGAGTACTTGCAGGTGAGGTCAGGGACATTCTATTACTCGATGTTACACCTCTGACCCTTAGTATCGAAACTCTTGGTGGAGTCGCAACACCTCTGATTGAGCGCAACACCACTGTTCCTACTCGCAAGAGTAAGATATTCACGACTGCTGCTGACAATCAAACAGCAGTTGACATCCATGTTGTGCAGGGCGAACGAAAGATGGCTGCTGACAATATGACCCTGGGGAAGTTCCAGCTAGTCGGTATACCACCAGCCCCCCGCAATGTGCCTCAAATAGAGGTGACTTTTGATATAGACGCAAACGGAATTGTCAATGTCACAGCCAAAGATCTAGCAACTGGTAATGCCCAGTCGATAACAATCACAGCAACTACAAATCTTTCAGATGATGATGTTGATCGGATGGTCGAGGATGCAGAGAAATACGCAGAGGAGGATGCAAAACGTCAGGCTGCGGTTGAAACAAGAAACAGTGCAGACCAGATGATTTACCAAGGTAACAAGCTACTCAAGGACCTTGGTGATAAGGTTCCTGCTGACCTAAAGAAGGAGTTCGAATCCAAAGCGGCAGAACTGCAGAAATCTGTAGAAGCTGACAATCTTGAGAAGATGAAGTCTGGCACATCAGAACTCCAGCAGATAATCTATAAGATTTCAGAAAAGGTCTATGGAGCAGCTGGTGCTGGAGCTGCAGGACCTGGAGATGCAGGCTTCGACCCGAGTCAGATGGCAGGAGCTGCTGGTCAATCATCCGGGAAGGCATCTAAGGAAGACGAAGAAGATGTTGTGGATGTAGACTTTGAAGATCTTGAGTAAGTCATATACGATAGGTGATACTCTGTGGCTGAAGATGACTATTATGACATTCTGGGTGTAAGTCGAAGTGCGACTCAGGATGAGATAAGGAAGGCATACCGCCGACTAGCCAAGGAGTATCACCCAGACCGTAATCCTGACAAAAATGCTGAAGAGAAGTTGAAGCGAGTCAATGAAGCTTACGATGTCTTAAGCGATTCCGAAAAAAGGGCGAACTACGACAGATATGGTACAGCTGACTTTCAGGGCATCAATATGGATGGCTTTGGAGACATCTTTAGCTCTTTGTTTCGAGGGTTTGGTGGTTTTGGAGATTTCGGATTTGGGAGGCGTGGCAGAGCAGGGCCTCCACCTGGACAGACATTGAGGATGACCATCAAGCTCAGTTTTGAGGAAGCGTTCTTTGGTATAAAGAAGGAGATTGCTTTCAGGAGAAAAGTCCTATGCGCAACCTGCGGTGGAAGTGGAGCCAAACCTGGGACTGCGCCAACGAAATGCAGAACATGTGGTGGACAAGGCCAGGTAGTCAGGTCTATGGGGGGATTTATGAGTGTGGCTCAGACTTGTCCTACATGTCAGGGTTTGGGAGAGGCGATTGATTCACCCTGTCCATCATGTAAGGGTCAAGGTCTCCAAGAAGAGCGGAAAGAAACTGAGGTTCCAATCCCTCCTGGAGTGGAGGATGGACAAGGTATCAGAATTCAGGGGGGTGGTAACTTTGGCCCAAGAGGTGGACCTCCAGGTGACCTGATATTGATGTTCTCAGTTGAACCTCATGAATCGTTTGTACGGAGAGGTCTACATGTCTATATGGAAACCGACATCCCATTCTCAACTGCTGTCTTTGGAGGAGAAGTTGAAGTTCCTACAATGTGGGGGAATAGCAAGATCAAAGTGACAAAGGGCACTGAAGGGGGAACATTGTTCCGAATGAAGGGGAAGGGTGTTCATACTGAAGAGGGCCGTTCTGGGGATCAACTTGTTAGAGTCAATATTCATATCCCTAAAAAATTGAGCAAGGAGCAGAAGGAACTTCTAGAGCAATTTGATAAGGTCTTCTGATTAGAACTCTAGAGGCTTGCAAAGACATGCTTTCATTCTCAATCTGGGAAAGGCGTGAGAATTGACAGGTCTTACTACCCATGCAGTGTCAGCTCCCCTCCCAGTTCCTCCAATACACACAACATCCTTGGTTACTGGGATTAGACCTGCATCAGCAGCCATCATTACTATCTCGGCACAGACCTTGGTTCCTTGACCAAATGTCCTGAGAGCAACAGCGATAATTTCAGTTGTCATCCATGTACCTAGTTCTTTCCTAATACTACGAGCAACTCCAGCAAAAGTATGTGTTGCTGTCAGAACTTTTGCACCAAAACTCTCAATCTGCAGTCTTTTCTCATCTTCGAGCTCATTTTCATTATCCCTTACAAAACCTGTCTGATGTGAAACAACAACTACATTTCTGTCTTGGAATTCTTTTGCAGCTGCAATTCCAGTGGAACCGGTAGTTGTAGCCACTACTACATACTCCACCTCCGGATTAGAGCTGAGATAGTCACTCACTATCTCTAGAACCTTCTCAGTGTGTTCTGAAGAGGCTTTTGAAAAATAGTGTGTCTTTATTGACATTTTGTTCAAGCATCCTTTGTCTGTTGAGCTCTGATTATCGACTCGAGGAATGCAAAAGCAAGAAGTACAACCACTGCGAGCATGAAGTCAACTGCACCCTCTGTAATGATGGATACCACCCATGACGATAAAACAACAACAAGAACCGCAACCATCAACCTCATGGTATAATAGATCCAGCGATCAGCGGTTTCTTTCTTCTCCTCCTCACTCTGCTCTTTGACATACTGTGCTGCGATTTCATCTGGGGTGCCTAGTACCTCAAGCACTTCTGAAATTATAACAAGTCTGTCACTACTAGGATCTCTGTGGACTTTGTCATTATATGCTTCATAGATATGAGATCTAAGGTCTTCTAATAGGTCCTCACTTTCGAAAGTATCAGGTAGCAATTTTGCTATTTTCT
>Ga0180437_10004118_pt1 | contig 20971 bp, 16 predicted proteins | sample SS_ome_4_FD_132410 | JGI IMG/M metagenome (GOLD analysis project Ga0180437, IMG submission 132410) | Hypersaline lake sediment archaeal communities from the Salton Sea, California, USA - SS_3_D_1 metaG | ecosystem: Environmental > Aquatic > Non-marine Saline and Alkaline > Hypersaline >... | reverse complement strand
TGGGACGCGATCCACCATTCCATCAGGACAGCTTCTATACCCAGGCTTTCAATTTCTTCTGCGGTTAGCGTGGCAAAGGTGGTGAACTCTCCGGCGGGCAGTGCGAAATTCAACTTAAAAACGGTATGTATCCACCCAGCTGAGATCAGGTTGCGGTCGGGCGACTTAGCTACCCAGGGCTCCTGGAGGCTGGTGGCTGAGTAATCGGGCCGGCCTAAACCTCTCTGGGCAACAGCGAAATTTTTGATTTTCATTTGGCCGCTCCTTCAAGTGTAACGGTTACTGTTATGCTGTGGGGAAATGCGGATGCATTTCTCATTTCAACCCAGACCTCCTCGTTAGCATCAATCCACTCGTTAAAGTCATATTTTGGAGTGCAGTTGTCCAGAGCTAAAAAGCCCTCATTGGGGCAGAACTGCTTTACCCCGTGACCAACTCTTACATCAACCAGGGCGTTGCACCCTGCAGGCCAGTGAATAGTAGCGTCCACAATGTATCCTGAAAATGGGGCAGCCTCGGTTAAAACCGCGCCTGAGGTTGGAGTTCCCGCCGGCGTTAGAGTGCAAGAAAACGGTATCTGCTCTATTACAGTTTTAGGCATTTAACCCCTCCATTCCTATTTAATGGGTGCGGGCCCTTCTCTCCGTCAAATGAGGCTGGGCCACAGAGAAACCCAGTTCGAGGCGGCATTTAGATTTACCACCTCTTAGCCTCACTGGCCCCACTCACCCGCACCCGAGTGGGCTAATTTAGTCACGATCTTGGCGTCATCGTCGACCGCGGCGGCTGATATGTACAGGTTTGGCATTTCGGCACCTGGCCGGCGTCAACAGATTCGCAATACAGTTCCTGACCTTGAACAAAACAGGCTGGCTTGGCGGCAACAGCTTCAACTTTTTGGGCTAGCTCCTCACCCTGGGCCTGACGATCACCGGGACTCGTACGCGAGGGATCAAACTTTATCAGGGTTTGCGGGCTTTGCAGAAAGGCCACAAAGTCTCTCCGGGACTCGGCTAGCTCTTTTGCCAGATGGTTCATGCCTGCCAGTAAAACGTCATACTCACTGGCGCCCCTAGGATTGCCAACCAGGGCCCTTATCCCTTCTAGCTCACCTCGCAAACCTTCCATCTCGAACTTGTGGCGTTCCTCCCTCGCCCTATCCTGGGTGTCCCTGGCCCGTTGCTCGGCGGCTGATGCCCTGGACTCTAATTCGGCTATTTTATTTTTTATTTCATCATCCGGGCCGGCGAGCTTCGCTTTGGCCACCAGCACATCAAGTTCCTCATGGGCAGCCTCAGCCTTTACCCTGGCTGCCTCAGCTTCCCTCTCTGATAGCTCAATTGCAGATTCCCTATCTCTATTTTTTCGCCTCTGTTCAAGCTCAGCAACCTGCTCCTCAGCCATCAATTCCTGTGCTTTAGACTCGGCGTGCTTTGCTTGCTCAGACATTCTAGCGCCACTGGGACGAGGCAAGCCTACTTTGGGTAAAGGCTCCAAGCCCCCAGGGGGTGCCTCCTCCACAGGCACATCCCGGCAATAGCCAATTATTGTAGCCTTGCTAATTCCGAGCTCCCTGGCGATGGACCCGTAGCTCCTGCCCTCAGCTCGCATCTCCCTGGCCCGCTCGATGGTTTCCTCTGCTGGTTTTTCCCCTCGTCTCATCTGTTTATACCTCCTTCAGTTGACCCCTCACCCCCGACCTTAAAAACCCGTTCTATGACCGGTCGGAGTAGCTGAAGTCAACCCCAAAAGACGACCGAAAAGTCGACCTAATCCTAATGGACTCCCTGGATTTTATCCACCTCAAAAGAGAACTGGCCCCCTGGCCTCCACCAGCTTTTTACCCCGCTCGTGGACGTATTCGGGTGTAACCCGCCCCATAATCAGCTCACCCATGGCCCATCTGAGCTCCATCTCGCGATGCTCGTAGAGGACTCGCTTTTTGGCTTTACCTCGGTAGCCCTGGGTAACCGGTACCTCTCCTCTTTTCACTTCACTTCCTCTCCGCACTTGGGGCATTTCCCGTCCTTTGAATTGAAGCGCAGTTTACAAGGTGCACAATAGTAATAGCTTATTGGCCTTCTCGGGTGCCTTAGAGCTCTCCCTATACAGTAGAGCATAAACTTAAACGGCGAGTTTAGATTCATGTCTCCTCCTCCTTTATCCAGAAGTGATCCCGGCCTCCCATCAGCTCACCCCTTTCGATTAGCTGATTTATCTCCTTCACTGATTTTTCACCAGGTGATAGCCTTCGCCAACCCTTCGCCTGGCCCCCTTGACTCTGTGGCAGAGATAGAAAACAAGTAAGAGGGCAGGTGAGGCAGGATTGCCAGTAATCACAACCCGATGTGTTCTTTCGGTGGTAGCCCTCTCCTTGCTTTTTCATTCCCCCTCCTTATTCAGCTTAGATATGGAACACCAATATTCCATAAAATCGTAGCTAACAGATATGGAACACGCTAGCTATGGAACACGGATAAGTTTTTATGTTCCATATCTGATGTGTTCCATAAAATGTTCCATAAATTAAAATTCCATAGGCAGTGTTTCATGCTCTGGCTCCTCCACTTTTTCTTCTTCCGCCGCAGTACCAACAGCAGTCATTAGCTTCTCTACCGGGATAGCTAAACACCTGACCTTCTTATAGACTTTGCTGTCGGTGTCGGGTTTATTTCTATCTCTCACCCAGATTGAACTAGCGTCCCTTCCTATCCTCATACCCACCTTCGTTAAGCTATAACCTATCTCGTCATCGCTCACCGGGTAGCGGAAGTCATTCTGGAGCCAATGGCGGAACCTATACATCTGGTCACGAGGAAAACAATAGCACTCCTCGCTTTCCTCATCTGAATTCGGCCGCTTGTTCATTGCCACAACAAAAGCGCCGCCAATGAAGTCCTCATACTCCTGCTCATCATCTCTTGCCTTCAAATTGCGGCCCATTATGTATTGGTATATTGACTGTAGGATAGCCATAGTCCTGTCGGAAGTAGGCATATTGATAATGCCCGCTTTGCCTGAGTCAAACCACAGCCTTATTACCTCCTGCCACTCACCATCACTAACCAGGTCCAGGGGATGAAAATCCCACTGCCCGAACATGATGTTATTGGTAGCGGTCCTGGAGTGGAATTGCGACAGGGTTACTATTGCTGGCTCCTCCTTGCCATCCAGGGCGAATTTATACTTTGGTGGATTGGTGTCAAGTTTAGCCAAGTGAAGGCCTTGGTCAAGAAAAGTATCCAATATGGCTTGAACCTGAGTGGCGTCAACCTGAGTGGCGGCAACTCTTTTAGTCCGAGTTTTCATCTTGAATGCCCCCCTTTATGTTTTTCCAGGTGCTCTCGCAGTTGTTCGGCCTTTGACTTATTAGGCAGATCTCCCGGCTCGTTGTAGTGGTGATTGCCTCTCCCTACTGGCATTGGCGGTAGCGGCCTCAAGGGGTTATGGCTCTGCTCCAAAATCTCAAGAAGCACCCCGTAGATGTCGTCGAGCTTCAAAGTGTTGGCTTCTATAGCGTCTTTAAGGCTGTCGGCGGCGCCGATACTTTGCTCCTGGTTGAGGCTGATTTGATCAAGGCTTGAGGATATCTCACGAAGCAGCTCGGCGACCTCAATGGTGTTTCCAGTGCGCCTCTCAAGATCCTCAGTATAGTTCGCGATGCGCTCCAGGAGCTGACGCAAAGTGGGTGGATTTTTCTCAGGGTTTGCGGTAATATTTTTAGTTGGACTCATATTCTCCTCCTTTGCCCGGCAGCTTTCCCCAGCACCGGGCATTTCTCGTTTTTTATCTTTTAGTTAATTGCTCTAAAAGCTCTTGGGTGAGCTGAGGGCAATGGCCGTTCCCGCCCAGGGCACGGCTAATCTGGCGAGCCATGTCGCCAAGAACTGCTAGTTGATCTAAAAGTTGGGGGAGCTGACTTAGGTCGTAGCTGTTAGCTTCAGCTAGACTTGCTGTGGTCTGATATTCCAGTAATAGGTGGTATTGTAGTCCAGCCCTATATTACACTGCCAGCTAGTGCTGGTTAGGGCATAGGCATCAACCTTGAGGATTACCGGATTACTAAAAGAAGTCTCAGTACATGCCAGTAGCTCATAGCTATTGGCCCCGGTGATGCCACTCCACTCAAATACCGGTGTTACTTGTACCCCACTGCTACCAGCTTCAGGGCGATAAAGCGTAGGGGCTGTAGTCGTCGGGATAAGGCTGGTGGTGAACGACCATTCAGCCGACCACGGGCTTGATGCCGGCTCGATGCCTCTTACCCGCCAGTAGTAGGTGGTGGCTGGCTCAAGTGCTGGCAGCGGGGCTGAGCTTGCGGTGGTGTTATCCTCAAATCGGGCAGGAGCAAAGGGGGAGTCCGGGTCAGGGTCAAGTTGCCACTGGTAGCTGGTAGCACCCCTCAGCACCTCCCAGTCAAGGCTAACATTACTGATAGTATAATTAATAATGGTGCCGATGCCGGTTGCTTGGTTGGGTGGTGAGGTGAGGGTAACCGGCAGGGTTAAGGCGGGGATAAAGGTCATCAACCTGATATTAGTGGTATCAATTGACCACAAGCGGGTCTCATGTAGCCACAGCCCGAATAGGGTAGCACCATCATCAAGCCCGCTGGTTATCGTCTCAAATATCGGCTGGGGCGAGGATGTGGGGTCAAAGCAGCACTCCATACCACCATCAGCCTTGAAGTTGGTGGCATATAGCGTGCCCCCTGCCGACACCACCACCTGACTGACCATGCCCCCGCTGGGTAAGGTGCTATCTATGCTCTCCCAGCTGGTGCTGGTGCCAATGATAAAGCGGTAGATGCCCCTATCGGCACTGGTGCTGGCGGCATAGACGGTCTTATTCTGGCTATATTCGGGGTCGAAGGCAACGGTTATGGAGCCGGTGAGGGGTGGGGTAACGGCATCAGCCGGCAGCGGCTCAAACGAGGTGCCATTATCGTCAGACCAGTAAACCCAGCCGTTGTTATTGCCTACCAGGATAGTCTCATCCTGCTCATAGTCAGGCGATAACACTATGGAGTTCAGTGACTGGCTGCCCGCCTCTGCCCCTGTAGTATAGGTAGCGCCGCTATTGGTAGTGCTGTAGACCAGCCCGTTACTGCCATCAAAGCTGCCAACGAAGAAGGTGGTGTCATTAACCACTGCCCATGTATCTATGGTAAAGGGGGCACCGGTGGCAGGGTCACTGGTGGTTTGCTGGGTGAAGGTTTGCCCGTTATCAGTTGATTTCCATATTGCTGGATTACCGCCCCCAGTCCCGGCGATGAATACTACCCGACTGCTACTATAATTGGGAGAGAGTTTAACCTTATCAATAGAGTCAACATTGGGCAGGGTGCTGCTGAATACCCTTTCCCACCCTGTGCCGCTATTCAGGCTCCGCCACAGGCTGTGTGCTCCATCCCAGGTGAGTATAAACAGGGTGTTGTCCCAGCTATAGTCAGGGGACGGCGCCAGGTCAATAATCTCACTAATGCCAGCGGGGATATTGACGGCGGACCACTCAAGCTCATCCGGATTAGCGACGGCGGGGCTGATAGTGGTGGTTGAGGTAAGTATTATTAGCAGAGATAGTCCCAGAGCTCCGGGGCGCATCTTTTATACACCCCTTTCGGCAAATTCTATCTTTCGCCATTAGGCGAATTTTACTCTGGCTCTGGAGTGAAAGTCAATAGAGTGGTTAAGGGTAAAAAAGAGAGCCCCCGCTTTCGCAGGGGCTCTCGGAGTATCTGGGGTTAGCCTAAAACTTAGACTACTCGTCTAGTTTTGACTATCAGCATAATCACTGCGATCATCAGGACTGCGCCAATAACGATTATAGCCCAAATGTAGGCTGGGGTCGCAGCCGGGTGAGCCGAAGCAATATGCGACTCAAGAGCTCCAAGCGAGCCGAAGGTCTCGTCACAGAACGGGCACTCATACATATCAACTGATATGGTTCTGAAGGTGCCAATACTCAACGGACTCTCCGTCGGCTCGATTGACTGAACTCCCCAGAAGTAGGTGGTGCCGTATTCCAGAGTGCCAGGTGGTACCTGCCACGATGGATTGGCCACATCAACCGGAGTTCCTTCTACCGTCAGGGTCAGCTCGGAGTCAAGAGCCAGCCAGAATCGGTACATGGTAGCCCCGGCTAATGGTGTCCAGCTGAAGCCAGGGTTCACCGACACATCGGTAGCTCCAGGAGTCGGACCTTGCAGTACCGGACCAACCTGTGGTGTTACTACCACGCCACCAGCCTGGATGTTTACCGTTATCGGCTCAGACCAGTGACTGCGTAGACCACCGACACCAGCGGCGTTGTTAACTGTGGAACGGGCGCGGACACGGAGCTGGTACGACGTGTTGGCAGCCCAGGTAGGTCGAGCACCAGTAGCCACAGCCGTAACCGCAGAACCTACGGTCAGGCTTGGAGCTGTGGGTTCACCAACCAGAACGCCAGCAGCCGCGGTGGCTTGAGTGGTTCCAATCCAGCCCACTCCTGCCTCGCCAGCTTCTAAGCCCCACCTATTTACCATTCCACCGCCGGTACCAATTGCATCCCAGGTTACCGTGGTCAGAAGACCCCAACCACTTACCGGGTCAACGCCGATAGATGAGCCATCAGCAGGCGTATTTATCACCGGTATGATTGTAGCCGTAGTATCCTCTAACCCCCACAGTACCGGGGTGTTCAATGTCCGGTCAGGGAAGTAGAGGGTATTATTGGCTACCGTCAGTATGTTGGGTGCACCAGCCACAGTTAACGCACCGGGAGCAGCAACACCGGTATTACCTGTATCCCAGACTATGGTACCCAGCGGGTCTAATGGATACAGGGTTCGCTCAACACCGTAAACGCCGGCAGAGAGGCTGTAGAGGACGCCATTGTTTACAGCCAGACCCAGTACCTCATCGGTCGCAGCTACAGCAGCGCTAATGAGGTCATCAAACCGCGCGGACACGCCGATTTCATATCGGAAGGTATTGGCAGTGCCTGCAGCCAGGCTATCGGCGGCGTAAATCATGTTTTCGCCGGCATCGCCACTGGTGGCATAGCCCTCATCAGCACAAACGAGGTAGGTGCTGGCGCCAGCTAATCCAGCGGTTAAAACCGTAAAGCTTGCCCCACTATTGGTGGAGTAAGCGACGGCGCCAGTGCCGCCCACCAGCAGGTGTCCGGGTTCACCAGCAGCCGGATAGCTCGGAGCCGTGGCTAGCGAGACGATAGCGCCAGCCCCTGCAGGTTCCGGTCCCACGGCAAAGTGGGTGCCGCCATTGTCGCTCCTGTAGATATTGGCGCCACTGGACATATAGAGGACACCGGTGGAACCACCGCTCTGCGCTACCATGTCTACAGGGATGGCAGGAGGTGTTCGGTTGTAGAAGACAGCGCCGCCGTCATGTGAGACCCACAGGTTGGCGGCAGCCTGGTTGAACCAGAAAATGGACTGGTTCTCGCCATAGTCAGCAGCCAGCCGGATAAGCCCGGGACCACCAGCGGTTCGGCAGGCTATTCGCTCCCAGGTAGCGGTGTCGGTTGGGGTTGAGCTCTTCCACAGACTCAGGTCAACCGTATCATCACTTGCCATGTATATTGTGCCGCCGTCTGGAGTTAGCATGGCGCTGTTAATCTGCCAGATAGAGGCTTGAGCAACATCAATCAGAGCTCTCTGGTTGAAGCTAAAGCCACCATCGGTGGAAGCGGAGAAGGCGCTCCTTCTATCCGCCGCTGCACCAGCGACAGTCCAGCAATCGCGGGTTCCAGCATATACCGTGCCGTCAGGGGCGACCACAACCTTGGTGCAGGCTTCTGGAGCCGCAATGTTGTCTCCTGTCGGCGCCTTCTGGGTTGTCTTCCAGGTAGGAGCCATGGATGTCGGGTTGCTTGTGTACCTGACATTAGGCTGCAGCCGCGTGCCCAGATACAGGGTGCCGTCATCTATGGTGCCATGGTAGGCTATAGAGTGAACCGGTACCGTATTCGAGCCATTCAGGTCAACGGGTACGCCAGCGTCAATGCGGTAGACATCATCGGTAGCATGGCCGGTGGTAATAGCCACCGCACCACCCCTGCCTGCCGCACCAAACGCAGTCGCGGCGGTATCGGTGGCTACGCTGACATAGGTTACCTCACCGGCAGCCAGCGACGGATCCCAGTTAGAGGGAAGGGCAATGTCGCAAGCAACCTGCCGGTTTGCAGTATTGGTGACTCGGTCGTAGTCAGTCGAGGTAATCCCTATGGCTGAGTTTCTGGTTTCAGCCTCGGCAGCCTCACCTGGTTGAGAGATTATGGAGAGTTCGGTTACAGCTCCGAGATTATAGACCAGAGCCAGGAAACGGTCGCCGACATAGCCCGGCGAGAACTTGCACGCCATGTAGTCAGCGGCGGGCACAGCACCATTAACCTGAGCAATAACTGTCCAGGTAGCACCCGGACCGTAAATCTCCGCCCTGCCTGTGACACCAATAGTCGGATCGGCTACCGTTATCACATAGTGCCTGTCCACAATAGCGCCAGTGAGGCTTGGTGATACATCACAATCCGTAATATCACCGGCGGTATTCTTTGCCGGGAGGGCGGTCCAGGTAGTGCCGCTGTCGCTACTAACAAAGGCAGTAGCATTGTCGGTCACCATAACCTTAGCCGAGTTATCGGGGGCGACAGCGATAGAAGTCAGAAAATTAGCAGCACCACCACCAACAGCAGTGCAGGCAGTGAAGCTGTTCCCGCCGTCGGTGGACTTCAGCACGCTACCCGCCAGATTAGCAAACATGGCATCATCGTTATTGATAACATAGATGGTGCCATCATCGCTTACGGCTATGTCACCGACATCATTGGCGTTTTGAATCACGAGGTCGGTGGCACTGGGTATGGTTTGTGTCGCCCACGCACACTTGCCTGGCTGGGCTGATACCGGAGCGGCAAAGCCGAACAGGGTCGCCAGCAGGGCAAGGCTCAGTGCTACGCCTAGTATTCTAGATTTTTTACTTTTCATCGACCTTTAGTTTTTCCTCCTAGTTTTAGTATTTCCACATCTTCTCCATAAAAAAAGATATTATTCCATATCTCTCTTCTATATTATGGAGACAGGAAAAGTTTGGTTTCCATTGGATTATCCTTTGTTCCCCTTCTGGGATTAATATCCCAAAAGGCTTTTACCATAGCATCACCTCCTTCACCTGATATAATACCGTATGTCAATAAATATGTAACTACTATAACACAAAATATTGATTTGTCAACCCCTAACTGGATTTTTAATTTTTACATATCCTTGGTCAGGTTAGCCAGGAACTCGGCATTGGACTTTGTCTTCTTGAGCCGGTCGAGTACTCGCTCCGTGGTTTCGGTGAAGTTGATAGAGTCAGAGGCAATCATAGATACCATGCGCCGCAGTAGCCACACCTGCTTTATGGTGTTTTCATCCAGGAGCAGCTCTTCCCGCCTGGTGCCGCTGCGTTGAATATCCATGGCGGGGAAGATTCGGCGCTCGGCTAGTCGACGGTCGAGGTGGAGCTCCATATTGCCCGTTCCCTTGAATTCCTCGTAGATAAGGTCATCCATGCGGCTGCCGGTATCAATAAGACAGGTGGCGATGATGGTCAGGCTACCGCCTTCAGCCGTATTGCGGGCGGCACCAAAGAAGTGCTTGGGGGGGTAAAGGGCGGCGGGGTCAACACCGCCGGAGAGGGTGCGACCACTGGGGGGCACCGCCAGGTTGTAGGACCGGGTAAGTCGGGTGATGCCGTCAAGGAGGATAACCACGTCCTTACCGCCTTCTACTATTCGCTTGGCTCTCTCCAGGGCTAGCTCGGCGACACGGGTGTGGTTCTCTACCGGCTCGTCAAAGGTGGCGCTTATCACCTCGCCTTTGACCGAGCGCTTCATATCAGTTACCTCCTCAGGTCGCTCGCCAATAAGGCACACCATCAGGTGAATATCGTTATAGTTGGTGGCGGTGGCATTGGCTATGGACTTGAGCAGTATTGTCTTTCCTGCTTTGGGTGGTGACACAATTAAGCCCCGCTGCCCCCGGCCGATAGGGGCGATGAGGTTCAACAGTCGGGTGGACAGGTCACTGGGTGAGGTCTCCAGGTTAATTAATCTGTCGGGGAAGGTGGGGGTGAGTGAGCTGAAATGGGGCCGGTTTTTGGCCAGCTCGGGGTTGATGTCGTTAATGGCCTCTACCCGGAGCAGGCTGTAGTATTTCTCGCCATTCTTGGGTGGTCTGCCCTGACCAGAAACCATGTCGCCATTGCGCAGACCGAAGCGGCGGATTTGGGACTGGGAGATATAGATATTGGCTGAGCTGGGGAGGAGGGTGTCCTGTCTGAGGAAGCCATAGCCTTCGTTCATAATCTCCAGGACGCCACCACAGAAGACGTAGCCTTGTTGCTCGGTGTCTGTCTGTATCAAGCGCATAATGATATCTTGCTTCTTGAGGCCGGTGTAGTTGGACATACCCATTTCCTTAGCCATCTCAATCAGCTCGTCTCGGCTCTTCTTTTCTAGTTGACTAATGTTCATGGCATAACCTCACCCCTGTTTTTTTGTTTTGGACCCTGTCTTGAATATATTTTTATCCCCTGACCTGTTGCTGGGGTTAAACTATCCCGGTGGCGTGCCTTTCCAGTCAGCGATGAAGCGGCTGACGCCTATATCAGTCAGCGGGTGACGGAACATCTGCATTAATACATAATAGGGAACGGTGGCAATATGAGCCCCCGCCTTGGCGGCAGCTACACAGTGCTGAGGGTGACGAATGCTGGCCGCAATTACCTCGGTGGGGAAATGGTAGTTTTTGAATACATCAACAATATCTTTGACCAGTTGCATACCATCGTCTCCGATATCATCCAGCCTGCCGACGAAGGGGCTGACATAGGTGGCGCCAGCTAAGGCTCCGAGGAGGGCTTGATTCAGCGAGAAGCAGAGGGTAAAGTTTACCATTATATCTTCTCTGGCCAGTACCGAGGTTGCCTCTACCCCGGCGGTGGTCGCCGGGATTTTAATCACCACATTGGGTGCCCAGGTGGAGATGAGTCGTGCCTGCTCAATCATGGATGATGCATCCTCTACCAGTACCTCGGCGGAAACGGGTCCATGGATAATAGAGCAGATTTCCTTGATGGTATTTTGATAGTCAGCCTCTGTCTTCTCCTTGGATACTAGGCTGGGGTTAGTAGTAACACCACTGATGATGCCCAGCTTGGCTGCTTGCCTGATTTGGTCAATATTGGCTGTATCCAGGAAGATGCGCATTTATTTTTTCCTTTCTACCGCGGTGGGCGGTATTTTATCATAAACTAGGATGAGAGGGGTAGCGGGGGTTGAGCACCCTCGCGGAATATATCCTTGGCGACACCGATAAAATCGCGGAATAGGGGATGGGGGTTGCCGGCGCGAGAGCCAAATTCAGGGTGGAACTGGCAGCTCACCATCCACGGGTGGTTGGCTAGCTCACAGATTTCTACCAGCCTACCGTCAGGGGACAGCCCGCTATAGACCATTCCTGCCTCGCCGAGGCGAGCGCGGAACTCATTATTAAATTCGCGGCGGTGCCGATGACGCTCGTAAACCAGGCTCTGTCCATAGGCACGAGCGGCGTGGCTACCATCAACCAGTTGACAGGGGTAGTTACCCAGACGCATGGTGCCGCCCATCTTTTCTATCCCCGCCTGGTCGGGGAGGAGGTCGATGACGGGGTAGGGGGTGGAGGCATCAAACTCGGTGGAGTTTGCCTCGTTTGAGCCCAGGACATAGCGGGCAAACTCAATTACCATAACATGCATCCCCAAGCACAGTCCTAAATAAGGGATTTCATTATTTCGGGCGTAACTCGCCGCTTTTATCATGCCTTCTATCCCTCTGATGCCAAAGCCGCCAGGGACGATGATACCCTGGGCAGAGCGTAATAGCGTATCGCTACCATTACTTTCTACATCCTCGGAGGCAATCCAGGTGAGGTTAACGTCCCTATTATAATACAGGGCAGCGTGACCTAGCGCCTCACGAACGGAGAAGTAGGCATCCTGTAATTCCACATATTTGCCTACCAGGGCAATGTTAAGCGGCTCGCGGGGTGTTTTGAGGCAGGTGACCAGTTCCTGCCACTGGCTCAGGTCGGTCGGCTGTGCCTTAAGGCTAAGCTTGTCCACAACCAGCTGCCCCAGCCTTTCCTCCTCCAGGACCAGTGGCACCTCATAGATAGTGGATACTGTGGGCAGGGGGATTACCGCTTCCCGCTCCACGTCGCAGAACAGGGATATTTTATCCCTTACCCCTTCCGAAATAGGGTAGTCACTGCGGCATATGATAATATCAGGCTGGATACCGATGCGCCTGAGTTCGTTAACGCTGTGCTGGGTGGGCTTGGTCTTTAGTTCTTGGGTGGAGGTGAGGTAGGGGAGGAGAGTGACATGGACATAGAGCACATTATCCCGCCCGACATCATTTCTCATCTGCCTGATGGCTTCAAGGAAGGGCTGTCCCTCAATATCGCCAACGGTGCCGCCTACCTCGATGATAATCACCTCAGCCTGGGATTTCTCGGCTAACTTTTTGAACCGCTCCTTTATCTCGGTAGTAACATGGGGCACTACCTGGATGGTGCCACCCAGGAAATCGCCCCGCCTCTCCTTGGCAATAACAGCGCTGTAGATTTGACCCGAGGTAACATTGGAGTCGGCAGTGAGGTTAACATCAATGAAACGCTCGTAGTTACCTAGGTCAAGGTCAGTCTCAGCGCCATCCTGAGTGACAAATACTTCGCCATGCTGATAGGGTGACATGGTACCGGGGTCAACATTGAGATAGGGGTCTAGCTTCTGCACCGACACCGTGATTTGGCGACTCTTCAGTATAGTGCCTATGGAGGCGACAGTGATGCCTTTCCCAACTGAACTAACAACGCCACCAGTAACAAAGATATACTTTGACATACAGGAAAACCAAGCTCTAAGATATCAGAAAAATCTTCAACCTAGCAACTCTGGGGAAAACTCTTTTCAGCCTTTAATAGAGAAAACCTGTATCAGGTTTGTTTTGCACAGGGTGGGGGAATAAGTTTTCATCTATTATAATAAGACAAATGATAATTGTCAAGTTTTAAGAGTCCTGGTTCAGTAAAGACTTGGTTGGGGTGGGGAGGACTTTAGTTTGATGCTTGGCTGTGGTAATATATAGGTCTAGAGAGCTGAGATTTGGAGGTAGCCTACATAAGGGTAGGGGTTAGTAATGAGACAGGAGAGATTTACTGAGCAGGCACAGGAGGCACTGGCTGCTTCCCAGGAGCTGGTTCGTCAATATCATCATAGCCAGTGGGATGTGGAGCATATCCTGCTGGCACTGCTCCAGCAGGAGAAGGGGCTGGTTGGTGACATCCTGGTGGAGCTGGGTGTTGATGTGGAAGCAGTGAGGCGGCAGGTAGAAGCTGCCCTGGAGAAAACGCCTAAACTTGCTTATGAAGCGACGCAGATTTATCCCACGCCGCGGGTTAATCGTCTTGGTGAGTTGGCTAAGGCTGAGGCTGACAGGCTTAAAGACGAATTTATCGGCACCGAACATTTGCTGATTGCCGTCATCGAGGAGGGAAAAGGGGAGGCAGCCGCCATCCTCAAGGGCTTTGGTATTGACCAGGAGAAGGTATATTCTGCCCTGCAGAAGCTCCGTGGTGGGCATCGGGTTACTGATGCCAGGGCAGAGAGCAAGTATCGCTCCCTGCAAAAGTATGGTCGAGACCTGACCCAGTTTGCCCGTCAGGGTAAGCTTGACCCGGTTATCGGGCGGGACGATGAGATAAAGCGGGTGATGCAGATACTCACCCGCCGGACCAAGAATAACCCGGTGATTATTGGCGAGGCCGGGGTGGGCAAGACTGCTATTGCTGAGGGACTGGCACAGAAGATTGTGGCTGATGATGTTCCCGACTCCCTTAAGGGACGCAAGGTGGTGGCTCTGGATATGGGGGCGCTGGTGGCGGGGAGCAAGTTCCGGGGTGAGTTTGAGGAGCGGCTTAAGGCGGTGATGGACGAGGTTCGGCAGTCACAGGGCGAAATAATATTGTTTATTGATGAAATGCATACTGTCGTCGGGGCTGGTGCCGCCGAGGGAGCTATTGATGCCAGTAATATGCTCAAACCGGCACTGGCTCATGGCGAGTTGCAGTGTGTCGGCGCCACCACACTGGACGAATACCGCAAGTTCATTGAGAAGGATAAGGCTCTGGAGCGGCGTCTTCAGCCGGTATTTCTCAGTGAGCCCAGCATTGAGGCCACTATTGAGATGCTTCAGGGTCTGCGCCCCAGGTATGAAGCCCACCATAAGATTAAGATTAGCGATGGGGCACTGGAAGCAGCCGCCAAGTTGAGTCAGCGCTATGTTTCTGATAGGTATCTGCCGGACAAGGCTATCGACCTTATTGATGAGGCCGCCAGCAAATTGCGTATTGATACTGAGAGCGCACCCCCTGAGGTTAAATCCCTGGAGCAGCGCCTCAAGCAATTAACCAATGAGGAGGAGGCGGCCTCACAGCGGGGGGATTATGAGCACGCTACCCGGATTAAGACCGAGAGGCTGCGTCTGGAAGAGCAGTATAACCATGCCAAGCAGGATTGGCTTCAGAAGGAGAAGATTGATGGGGTAGTGGATGAGGAGGATATTGCCCAGCTAATCTCCAAGTGGACGGGTATTCCTGTATCCCAGATGCTGGAGGGTGAAGCGGAGAAACTGCTTCATATGGAGGAGCGGATTCACGACCGGCTGGTGAATCAGGAGGAGGCGGTTACTGCTGTTAGTGAAGCTATCAGGAGAGGTAGAACCGGCCTCAAGGATCCGAGGCGACCGATAGGCAGTTTTATCTTCTTGGGTCCCACTGGTGTCGGCAAGACCGAGCTGGCTCGCACCCTGGCCCAGTTTTTGTTTGATGATGAAAACGCCATGGTGCGTCTGGATATGTCAGAGTATCAGGAGAAGCACACCGTCTCCCGCCTTATTGGTGCCCCGCCCGGCTATATCGGCTATGATGAAGGGGGACAGCTTACCGAGGCAGTGAGGCGGCGTCCCTACCGGGTAATCCTGCTCGACGAGATTGAAAAGGCAGATCCTGAGGTGTTTAATAGCCTGCTTCAAATCCTTGATGACGGGCGCTTAACCGATGGCCACGGGCGGGTGGTAGATTTTAAAAACACCATAGTCATCATGACCAGCAATGTTGGCGTGGAACTCATCAAGCGTGATATGACCATGGGTTTTGCTGCTCAAAAAGACGAAGCCAAAACTCAGCAGCAGAGCTATGAGAAGATGAGAGAAAAGGTTATGGTTGAGTTGAAGAAGACCTTCCGCCCCGAATTCATTAACCGGCTGGATGAGATTATTGTCTTCCACGAGCTAACTGAAGAGCAACTGGAGAGTATTGTTAATTTGCTGGTGAAAGATTTGCAGAAGCGGCTGGCTGAGCGTAAGCTGGAGATAGAGCTAACAGATAAAGCCAAATCCTGGCTGGTTAAAGCAGGCTATGACCCGGTGTTTGGGGCCCGGCCGCTGAGGCGAGCTATAGAGCGCTATGTTGAGAGTCCTCTATCAACCAGGTTACTCAGGGGAGAATTTGGCCAGGGTGATACTATTATAGTTGACCGCGGTGATGATGGCTTAAATTTCAACACCAAGAAAGTAGCTAAGGCAAGGGGTAAATGAGGTTTCTGGCGGGGGTGAGCAGGGTTTTTGCCAGCAAGAATTTCTACATCAGTGCTTTCGCTATATTGATTACCCTCGTCATGTGTGTTGTTGTAGTTCTTAATTGGGACTATATAGTTGAGCTCCAGAGCTACGGCTATTTAGGGGTCTTTATTATCAGTTTTTTTGCTGGCAGCATCATCGTGCTGCCAATTTCTTATGTGGTAGTGGTGTTTACCCTGGGGGGGGTGTTAAATCCAGCCCTGGTCGGCGCTGCCTCGGGGCTGGGGGCAAGTATTGGTGCCATCACTATTTATCTGGCTGGCTATGGGGGACATAGCCTTTTCCGGAATTATAACGATGCTATTTATTCCCGGATGGTGGGGTGGATACAGCGAAGAGGTTCACTAGCTGTCTTTATAATGTCAGCAGTATTTAACCCCCTTTTTATACCAATGGCTATCACTCTGGGTATGCTCCGTTTTCGATTATGGAAATTTTTTCTCCTGTGCTGGGCGGGCAATACGGTCAAGAGCCTGGCTATTGCTTATGCTGGCTATTTGGGTTTACGTTCCCTATTTCACTGGATAGGATTAGAGGTTTAATCTCCTTTTGCCGACTGTTTATCTAAAGGTGACTGACAGTGACTGTGATTTTTTCTGAGCTATGGAAGTTTGGTTTGCTCCTGGCATTGGTTGCCTGGCAGGGAGTAGTTCTGCTTCGTGAGAACGGGGACAAAAGCCAAAAGTATAAAGCTGCCACTGCCGCGGCTGCGGCGGCAGGCAAGCCACTACTGGTAACCGGTGGACCTTGGGGGATTAGCCGGCGTCGCCGCCTCTTTTGGGGGATGATGGCACATGGTCATGGCGATGTGTGCCTGGATATTGACCCGCGGGCATTCGAAGGTTGTCCCTGCGGAGTAGTTGCTGATATCAGGCATATCCCCTTTTCTGATAAAAGCTTTGGTGCTGTCTTTGCCAGCCACATACTGGAACATCTACCCACTGTGGCTGATGCTGAAAAAGCCCTGGCGGAACTTGACCGGGTGGCTGAGGCTGTTTTCATTGCTTATCCCTATCGGCAGTCTATAATAGCCTGGCTTATGCCCGGTCACCACCTCTGGGTCTGGCAAAAGGATGGCAGGACCTACCTCAAGCAGAGATAGATTGCCCCGTTGCCCTCTGTTGAACTTGGTGGTAAACTAGAAGATGAAACCGTGGGGCTGTAGTTCAATCGGGAGAACGTTTGACTGGCAGTCAAAAGGTAGGGGGTTCGAATCCCCCCAGCTCCACCAAGGGTTACTGTAGGCAGAACTAAAGTCTGCTTTCGTTCATTTGCTGGTGGGACCAGCAATTTGTATTCCACCGTTACCCTATCAGAATCAACAACTATTCTCCTGACAAAAGAGCGCAAAATGGTTTTACGCGTGGCGCTGTCGGCTTCTTCAGCAGGCCTTTAAGATCATCAAGGTAATCCCTGATCGCATTCAGATCCAGCACATGTGAATGCTGAAGTATGGAATCAGCTTCAGCTAGCTTAAATGCCCGTTCTCAACTTACGGCTCGACTTGACCTATGGAGCGGAGCCCATGGTGGGAGCAGATATTTAGCCTAGAGTTGCCAAACAGGTTGAAGCTGCTGGAAATCAATTAGCCCACTCTCAGCTATGCTTTCGATGTTGATTCCCGCCTCAACAGCTGCCGCCACCGGGTTGAGACCACCAAGTTGCACAACACCAATCCGATTCAAAACGACTGGAATCTGACAAAGCGACTCACTGGTATCGCCCAGGGCGTAGACACCACCAATGCCAGCCTCCTTGAGCATAGCAATCTTCGCTTCCACGACTTCTCTGGCTGGTGCTGGTATTGTACGAAAAACACCCAGTATTTTGCCATTCCCCGTTTTGGACGCTTCACTAACGCTCGTCATTCTTGCCCGAATAAATTGCTCAGAGGGATCAAGCGATGTACCGGCATAGTCGATTATAGCCACAAAGCGCCTTGGCTTTGAGTTCCTGACTTCGAGCACCCCTCCAAACCTGTACTCCGTAGGGACTCCAGCCTTTAGGAATACGCCGTTTATGACCACACTGCAAACGGTGGCTAAACCAATTTTCCCAGTTGGCACAACCACTGAACCAAGTCTTTCGCCTTCTGGCGCCATGGCCACCAGATCACTAACGCAATATCCAGCCTTGAAAGCATCCTTCATAGCTGATAATGCCTTCTTGAACTTATCTTTGTCAATAAGTGATGTATTTATTGATAGCTGGCCGGTATGTTTCTCCGGGTCAAAAGTGGTCTGGAAGGCTAACATCTCCAGCTTCTCACGTACGAAACCAAGTTGCTGTGTTGCCAGTGCCTCCTTAACCTCCCGTCGTCCTTCTGGAGTAATCATCCTGCCATCTCGACCTACCGGCTGGGTATAGCCGCGTTCATCTGCTATCCTCAGGTGGTACCTAACAGCCCTCTCACTCAAGAAAACGCCGTCGCCCTCAAGCTTGCGGGCAATAGTGATTGACCCCAGAGGCTCCGAGGACTCGCTCAATACTTTGAGAATAGATATCATCTTACTCTCTGCATCTGAGCCGATGGCTTGTTCCATTGGAATCGTTTTCGCTCCTGACGAGGATTTTGAGCCATTATAGCACCCCTGTCTCATTCAATCAAAATATTGGAAGGTATCTCCTGGTAACTTGACTCGTCGCGCTATCGGGGTTGCCCCTATTATATTTGGGGCGACAATCACTCATAGCTTCTCGGAATGTGAAAAGCTCGAGGATAGCTCGCAGTAAAACTGAGAGCCTTTCTTTCACCATGACCATTGTGGCGACCCTCAAGAATATCTATTGCTTCCTCCCGATAAGCGTTCATCAGGTAGGGGATTCCGGTGACCTTAGCACATTCCTCGCTCAGTGACATCAGGTCATTACGGCTGATTGCCGGTATATTGAAGCACCTGGCACCAGCCATTAGCTGCTGTAGTCCCACCCTTATCTTTTCGCAGTAGCTGTATATTCCCAGCGCCCCCAGCGGTATGTTCTTAATTTCGTCAGCACCAACTAAATCCTTAACTTCTTCATAGCAAACAAATATTTCTTCCGGGGTTGAGCCGAACTGACTGACGGTATTGGGTAGCTTACCCTCATCAAGCCACCGTGCGATGTTCTTACCTACCATACCTGGAATCATCAGCGCCCGTCCCATACATATTGCCTTAGTAAAGGGCGCGCCTAAAGCCAGCGCCTTGAAAACGCCGTCCTCACTGCTAAAGCCGCCGCCAAAAGCGATATCTGGTACTCTCTCGCCCCTGTCAGCCAGCCTCCTGCAGAATTCATAGGCTGCCGAGTGCAGATAGAGGCTGGGTATACCCCATTCCTCCATCATACGCCAGGGGCTCATTCCGGTACCACCGCCAGCACCGTCTATGGTCAACAGGTCAATTTTGGCTTTTGAGCCCCACTTGATTGCCATCGCCAGCTCACGCAGACTGTAGGCACCTGTTTTCATGGTGATGCGTCTGAAGCCTAGGTCACGCAGGCGTTCCACCTCGGCATAGAATTCTTCCTCGGCAATAAATCCGAGACGGCTGTGACGCTCAAAATCCTTGAGTGCCCCGTCCTTAAATGCTGCCTGGTTTACCGGGTGCGAGGGGTCAGGGGTGATGATGTAGCCGCGTCTTTGCAGTTCTAAGGCTCGTTCCAGGCTGTCTACCTTTATTTCCCCGCCGATACACTTAGCACCTTGCCCCCATTTCAGTTCGATAGTGTCCAGCCCGTGCTTCCGGCTGACATACTCAGCAACGCCCAGCCTGGTATCCTCAACATTCATCTGCACCAGAATTTCGCCGTAACCATTGTAGTAGCGACGGTAGATTTCGATTCGACGGTCCATGTCCGGGGAACAAACAATCTTTCCCTGACTATCAAGTTCAAGCTGGGGGTCAACGCCGCAGACATTTTCACCACAGACGAGGGTAATTCCAGTTAGGGCAGCACCGACAGCAAAATGTTCCCAGTTCTTACGAGCTATCTCGGTAGAACCCAGTGCCCCGGTGAATACGGGCATGCTCATCCTGACTTTTCTATCCCAGCCGTATTCAGTCTCGATGTTCACTGCCAGGAAAACAGCCGTATCCGGGTCACCAATTACACCGTCTGGTAGCCCCTTGGCTCCAAGAGCATACCCCTGGATATTAAGGTGTGAGTAATCAACAGGATAATTCTTGTCACCACCGGCAGTAATCTCACCGAAAGGTCCGGGATAGATTAGTTCCCGACCACGGAAGGTTGCCTTGAACACCTCACAGTTTCCGGTGCAGCCGTCAATACAGCGACTGCAAAGTCCGCTCATTGGCACCACATTTTTAGAACGATTGGCAGTCCTGGTGGCATCATTGGCATTTGGTCTCATTAGGTTCATTTTCCTTCCTCCTATTTTTTGATAGTTTTTGTTGCTCTCTGGTTTTATCCAGAAAGCAAACGGCGCGGCGGGTCTGCGGGTCAGCAATAACCTTCGCCGAAGCGCCATTGGTTGCTGCTGGCACATCAATTACATGCACCACATCCTCAAAGCTGCTCAGTTCTGGCAGTATGTCCTTCAGTGTGTTAGGTGAGCCAGCAAAGAACTCGTTGTTAAAATTGGCAGCATTATCATCGGGATAAACGGGAAGATAGAGGATGTCAGACTCAACCAGGTCCTGGAAGAAGTGGGTTCCATAGGAAACTTCAGGTTCGTGCCCTGCTTCCTTATGTGCCACCTCTACCAGAACCGCGGTGCCATCAATATCCGCATAGCTGACGTTGACACCAAGTTCAATGTTGTTGCTGCCCCAGCGACCGGGACCGAGCATCATAACTCTGCCCTCACGCTGGCGCAGGTTCTCATTTAGCTTGCCTATGACCCGACCTAGAGTCCTTTTCTCATCAGAAGTCGCTACATTGGCATATTTCTTGGGGTCAACGTATACGAGGTAACGAATATCGGTAACCATGCCGGCACTTATCGCCCCACTGGAGCGGAAAAGCACCTGTTCTTTAGGCAGTTTTTCGGGTATGCTGACTCCTGTGCCAGCTAGCGTGGGCACGCGCAATGAACGGCATTGTAGCAGGTTAATCCTTACCTTATCCTCGCTGTCGACATATGCTGTGAATTCAATATCTATCGGCTGACCCCAGGCTTCTTCCAGCTTGGTTAACATCTCTCCCATAATATCGACCAGTCTGGTCTGCTTTAGCAGATTGTTAAAGGTCAAAACTAAATTCTTTTCCGAATCGGTCAGCGAACTGGCAAAACAGTCACGCA